>Ga0233423_10000276_pt1 | contig 28590 bp, 23 predicted proteins | sample Watercolumn_Mata_FD_180713 | JGI IMG/M metagenome (GOLD analysis project Ga0233423, IMG submission 180713) | Freshwater microbial communities from Lake Matano, South Sulawesi, Indonesia - Watercolumn_Matano_2014_112_MG | ecosystem: Environmental > Aquatic > Freshwater > Lake | place: Indonesia... | reverse complement strand
GATGAAGCGTGGATTTTCGCAACTTAATGAGATCTACTTTGATACACTTCGTGTTCAATTGACTAACCAACAAACAGCACAACAACTTATTGACTATGCGAGAGAGGCAGGATACAACCTTAGATTAATAGAGGATAAGTACATCGGTATATCGTTGGATGAAACTACTACCATGGATGACGTAGAAGTTCTGATAAATACTTTTTCCAAAATTAAAGGGACTCCGACAAAACGGAATCTTCTAGAAAATGCTTATGCGCTGAATTCTGTTGTGTATCCGGCACCGTTCCATCGGATGACACTATACCTTAAACATCCTGTTTTCAATATCTATCATTCTGAAACAGCCATGATGCGGTATATCAAACATCTGGAAAATAAGGATCTTTCTTTGACTGCCTCAATGATTCCCCTCGGTTCGTGTACGATGAAACTAAATGCCGCAACCGAAATGATGCCTGTTTCATGGCCGGAGTTCGGAGGACTTCATCCTTTTATACCAATTGAACAGGCAAAAGGATTTCAGAAAATTTTTAAAGAATTAGAAGATTTCTTATGTAAAATAACAGGATTCGCAGCGGCTTCACTTCAACCAAATTCTGGTGCCCAAGGCGAATTTGCCGGTCTGATGGTAATCCGCGCGTATCATCAGGATAAAGGACAATCTCAGCGAGTAGTTACACTTATTCCCTCATCGGCACATGGAACTAATCCAGCCAGTGCAGTTATGGCTGGAATGAATGTTGTCGTCGTCGCTTGCGATGCTCAAGGGAATATCGATGTCCAGGATTTACTTCAAAAAGCGTCTCAATACAAAGATACACTTTCTGCGTTGATGGTTACATATCCTTCTACACACGGTGTCTTTGAGGAACGGATTAAAGAAATTTGCAGCATTGTTCATCGTTATGGCGGATTGGTCTATATGGATGGTGCAAACATGAATGCACAAGTAGGCCTTACATCGCCGGTCGAAATCGGTGCTGATGTTTGTCACATCAACTTACATAAGACATTTGCTATTCCACATGGTGGTGGTGGTCCAGGTGTGGGGCCCATTTGCGTTACACAAGAGCTCGCCCCATATCTTCCGGGACATTCGGTTATCAGGATCGGTAGTGAGAAAGCCATACATGCGGTTTCTTCTGCACCTTGGGGAAGTGCGAGTATTCTCCTGATTTCATATGCATACATCAAAATGCTTGGGAGTGAAGGATTGAAGGAAGCGACTAAATATGCTATTCTGAATGCCAACTATTTGAAGTCTCGACTTGAAACAGAATTTCCGGTGCTTTATCAAGGCCGCACTGGAAGAATTGGACATGAATTTATTCTCAGTATGAAGCACTTCAAAGATCAGGCAGGCATAGAAGTGGAAGACATCGCAAAGCGACTGATGGATTATGGATTCCACGCACCAACGGTTTCATTTCCCGTAGCTGGCACTTTGATGATAGAGCCTACTGAAAGTGAACCTAAAGCAGAACTAGATCGCTTTATTGCCGCAATGACTGCAATCCGGAAAGAAATACAAGATATCGTTGATGGAAGATTGGACAAGGTAGATAATCCATTAAAACATGCACCACATACTGTCATGGTAGCAACTAGTGATGTATGGATTCACTCCTACACACGTGAGAGGGCTGTGTTCCCGGTGCCTTCGCTGAGAAAAAATAAATTTTGGCCGTCAGTTGGGCGTATTAATAGTACGTATGGTGATAGGAATATTTTTTGTACTTGCCCCCCACTTGAAGAGTACAAATAATGATCTTTACCTGATCGCATCGTATCTCGCAATAAGTGGTAAATCGTCAAACGATAGGCAAAGTTGAAGTAGTAGACTTGAGCACCGTTTACCATTGCATCGTTATGAAATATTATTGTATTAGCTGCTAACTTTTAAAATCAACTATTGTAGAATTGAGGCACCCCGGCATACGGTACTCGATGAATAAGGTTTTCTTTCTAATATTTTTTCTCGGATGGGTCTGTATGCCACTTCACGCAAGAATACAAAGCGATTCTACTGTGACTATTCGAAAAATCCAAATTACAGGAAATGAAACAACAAAAGACTTTGTGATTCTCCGCGAAATGTCATTGAAGGTAGGCGACACACTATCAAGCGAATCGGTCGATCGTGATCGGAATAATATATATAATCTTGGTCTTTTCAATACGGTAGATATTGATTACAGCATCGAAGGTGATTCTGCGTTTATTATCGTGGTAGTCTCGGAAAGGTGGTACTTAGTACCATTCCCAGTGCTTGGAATAAAGTATCGTGATTTCTCAAAAATTTATTATGGTGCAGGTGTGATGCATTCAAATTTTCGAGGTTGCAATGAAAAGATATTTGGAATGGGGGCCTTGGGTTACGACCGGTTGGTAATGGTAAATTATCAAACCCCGAAAGTAGACGACGATGGTAACTACTTTCTCGGTACATCATTAGTGCTTCAAGAAATTCATAACCTCAGCATCTATTCAACCGAATATATGAATACGAATATTTTTCTCAAAGGGAATGTTGGACGAAGATTTGGTTTATATCAAACAGTTAGCGCAACGGTGGGATATGAAGTATGGCAAGTGGATGATCTCCAGTTACGTCGCACTGTATCTGAATCGGGAAGAGATGCATTTTTCACTACTTCGATCTCTTATAAGTATGATGATCGAAATAATTTTGAATATACAACCGATGGCACTTTTATCTTTTTTACACTCTTGAAGAATGGATTTGGAGCATCGGATGTTGATATCACATCGTTATCTATCGATGCCCGCCAATTTTTTGGCTTGAATGGTGGCAGTTCAATAGGTATACGAACATCAGGGGCTTTCACTTGGGGTGGTAAGATTCCCACTTATCGTCATGTATTCTTTGGTTTTAATGATCGTGTTCGGGGACACTTTTACAGAAAAGTGGAAGGTGAAAATATGGTTGGAGCAAATCTTGAATTACGATTTCCGATTTTACTCCCAAGGTACTATACTGCGAAATTTATCGACATTCCAGAATTTAAGAAGTTGCGATACGGATTATATTTTGGAGTTTTTGCCGATGCGGGAAGAATATGGTCGCGATCAGATTTATTCCTTGACTCGCCTTGGTATTCAGGATATGGTGCAGGATTTCAGATTCTCCTACCTTATGGTGTAACGATACGGGTTGAAGCGGCTGTAAATAATCTCGGAAGAGCAGAGGCTTTTGTTGACTTTGGAACATCGTTTTAGTTATGGATTACTTCTATGTAAAACCGGAAGATGTTGCTCCAAATTCGATTTGCATTCGGAATGAAGAATCAAAACATCTAGTCCGAGTGTTGCGAAAAAAGATAGGTGATCGAATCTTTGCAGCAGACGGAAATGATACGATGTATGAAGCGTTAATTTCTGACATTGGCAAGTCGGAAACTCATGCTGAAATCGTGGCGCGGCATTCGAAATATCATGAGTCAAACCGTGAAGTTACACTTGGAGTTTCAATCTTAAAGAATCCTGCCAGGTTTGATTATATGGTGGAGAAAGCGACAGAACTCGGAGTACGTACGGTTATTCCATTAATTTGCGAGAATACAATACCCCGACATGAGAAACATCAGCGACTTGAGAACATTGCTTTGGCAGCGATGAAACAATGTGGCCGTAGCTGGTTACCTCGTATCCAGGTGTTACAGTCATTCGATAATTTGTTGAATATCTCATATTCGTGTGACGTCAAGCTAATTCCTCACGAAAAAGCTGATCTTACCAAATCCATTCCTACATTTCTTAAAAATTTTGACGCTAAACAGTCTATTCTTGTTATAATTGGTCCTGAGGGTGGATTCTCAGAAGAAGAAATTCACAAAGCACTTGCTTCCGGATTCAAGTCTGTCTCACTGGGCACACGTCGATTACGAACAGATACCGCGGCAGTTGTCGCATTGAGCCAAATACTTTAGTTTTGAATTTACCACCTGCGGTATAAAATTATTATTAGTCCGAGTAGAAAAATCGATGTGAATATAATTTTATTGTAACGTGCAAGCCAATTTGGTAAGAATATATCAAAATTATCGTTTTTATCATCAGTATAACGCGATGCTAACGGTGTTAGTGGGCATTTTCCTCCGTTAAATAAAAGGACTATACCTTCAAAAAAAACTAATCCAATACTTATCCAAACAAATGAATTTCGAATATCTAATGCTCCGGCAAGTAAGATGTAGAAGATTATACTTGCGTAGAAAAACCAAATAAAAGTGTGGAGAAGTTTGATGATGAGGAGTTTGTTTTGATTTTTAGGTGACTGATCCATTGAAATTTAGTTAACAGCTATAATTTCGAACGGATTAGTTTCAATATATCTTGTGATTGTATCCCACAAGTCTCTAAATACAATTCCATTTTACTCTTAGCGTTATTGATAAATTCTGCATCTTGAATCGAATTTAGATTGATTTTCACATTAAGTGCTGCACCATTGCAGCCAGCATCTAGAAGTAGTGCGGCGACACCTGCATCGGAAAGTGAATTCTGATTCCCTTTCTCCGCGATTACTTTAACTAGTAATACTGCTTCACTACAAAGTTCCATTAATTTTAATGGAACGAGTGTTGCTCTTTTTGTTGCCTCTTGAATGGTTTTTAATCGTTTTAATTTTTCTTCCTCCGAATCTTTCGGCAATCCCATCGCTGTCATTACATTATTGAAGGCATCTGTGTCTTCATCAATCAAAGAAGTAAGCTGTGTCAATAAATTATCAGATTTTTGAAGTACGTTTTCAATCTCTACTTGAACATCGGAGTATTTTTTCTTTCCAATTGTTAACCGACCGACCATTGATGTCAATGCACACCCAAGTGACGCTGCGAGTGCAGAAACACTCCCACCACCAGGAGCAGGCGAATTGGAGGCAGTTTCATTTAGAAATTTTTTTATTGAGAGGTCAGTTAACATAATTAATCATATTTGGTATTCGATAATCTTTTTCTTTGCTATAAATGGTTCGAATTGACTCAATCCTAACTTATCAATTGCAAGGGAAATAAGTTCTTGGTCTGCAAGGTCTTTTCCAGTGGCATAATATTTTCCAGCTTTTTTCATCGCCTCGAGAGGAATTAATCCTACTAATTCACTTCCGGTAACGTCAACACCAAGTGAATTTGCTTGTTTCCGAACTTCTTCATATGCATCGTGTATCGATGTAATTTCATAATCAACGAGATTGATGGATACTTGTGCGATATTGTAACGTTCTAAAAATACACCAATTGCTTTTGTTGATTTTAGACTGCCAGGAATTTTAATTATTTCTCCACTGTCGTTTTTCATTGGATTCCCATAGGAGTCCTTCATCGGCCGCCCGCTTTCACGAACACGTAAAGCTATTTCATGCGCAAGTTTGTCATCCTTGGTATTCAAATTTACATTGTAGGCAATGAGCACTTTTCTTGCACCAGTTATTGTCGCGCCGGATTTCGTATTAAAAACGGCTTGTCCATAATCAGGTTTCCAGTCTGGATCTTTCAGTTTTTCGATTAATCCTTCATATTCACCCTTGCGAATATCGGCAATATTTCTGCGTTGAGGTATCCGTGCAGCATATTCATATAGGTAGATCGGTATTTTTAGCTCGCGTGAGACTCGTTCACCATAAACATTGGCGAGTTTTACACAATCATTCATAGTTACATCACTAATAGGAACGAAAGGCATAACATCAATCGCGCCAATACGGGGATGTTCTCCTTTATGTTGCGACATGTCAATCCGCTCGGAAGCAATCTTTGTAATCTGATATGCAGCTTCCACTACTGCATCCGGATCACCTATGAATGTCACAACAGTGCGGTTGTAATCTTTATCCGGCTCAACATTGAGTAAACTAACACCATGGCTTTGCAGAAGGCAAGTTCGTATTGCATCAATCGTCTCTAGATTATTTCCTTCGCTGAAATTTGGAACGCATTCTACTAGTCTTCGCATTCTGCTATTTCCTTAATTAAAAATCCAAATATACACCACGCTTAATTACTTTGGCAACATGATTAGTACCAAAGTGATAAGAAAGGTACTTATAATTTGGAATATCATACAATACAATATCAGCTTGCTTGCCAACTTCAATGCTTCCGAGTTTATTTGAAAGTCCCAATGCAGCAGCTCCGTTGAGTGTTGAGGCTGTAATTACTTCCTCAGGTGTTATAGACATTTGTGTACAGGCGATTGTCATCATTAACGGCATAGAGAACGACATACACGAACCCGGATTAAAATTCGTTGCAATAGCCAAAGGAACATCGTGATCAATAATTTGTCGAGCTGGAGGGTACCCATAATGTAGGAAGAACGATACTCCGGGAAGTACAGTAGCAATTGTGCCGGATCTTTTTAATGCGTTCAGTCCATCTTCATTAATTTGTTCTAAGTGATCCGCTGAGGTAGCTAAATATTCCGCTGCAAGACTGGATGCACCCATTTGTGAAAGTTGATCGGCATGAATTTTGATGCCAATTCCCAACGATTGAGCTGTTTTATATATTCTACGGCATTGTTCCAGTGAAAAATATCCTTCTTCACAAAACGCATCGCAGAATTTTGCTAATTTCTTCTGTGCGATATATGGCAGTAACCGATTGCAGATCAAATCGACATATTGATCAGGTTTTTCAGAGAATTCCGGTGGGATTGCATGTGCACCAAGGAATGTTGGAACAACATCGATAAGACTCTCTTCTGCTAAGTCGTTAATTGTTTCTAGTAATTTTATTTCGGAATCCTCGCTTAATCCATATCCCGACTTGATCTCTACAGTCGTAGTTCCTTCTGATAGCATTGTTTCTAAAGTGTGACGAGCGATTCTTTTTAAATCCTTTCGAGTTGTGGCCCGCGTTGCACGAATGGTACTCAGGATTCCACCTCCAGCATTTGCAATCTCTTGATAGGTTCTTCCTTCGATGCGCATAGCGAATTCGTTTTCACGACTTCCTGCAAACACAAGATGCGTGTGTGAATCGACAAATCCAGGTAGCCCGACTAAATCGGAAGCATCGATAATATCAATATTCTCGTCTAAGGATTGTGAAAACTCGGAACTTAGTCCTATCCAAGTGAAGATGCCATTTTGTATGAGTACTGTCGCGTTCTCAAGAATTCCCAAATCCCGCATCTCAATGCCTGACTTATATGGCTTTCCATTAGCATTCACCGTAATCAACTGTTTAATATTTTTAATAAGGAAATTCATTGAATAGAAAAATTAAATGAGCAACAATAAACTTAACACGTACAAATCAAGGCGTAAAAACGTGAATTAAAATCATAAGTACCATCGTATCTCTTCTATTATCGTTCTTATTGCTTTGGAACCGGTTGCCAAAGGTTTAAAATGATACCATCTGTATCGGTAAATTGTGCACGCCATCCCATTGATCCTACAGTTTTTTTTTTCTGCAATACCTTACCTCGTGCTTTGCGAACAGCTTTAAGTGTCGTATCAATATCTTCCGTTTCGATGTAAACGTTGACCTGAGCTTTTTTTGGAATGCGTTTAACAAGTTCAAAACCACCATTGGGATGTTTACCTGTGTGCAGTAATGTGTAATCGATATCCTGAACATAAGTGAATGTCCATCCGAAGACGCCTCCGTAAAATTTTTTTGCTTTTTCAATGTTCGTGGTCGGAATTTCTATGTGACCGAATGCATGCATAATTATCTCCTAGTTAAATTTTTGAAAGTGGAATTTTCACGGACCAATTTTTTGCATTTTCAATAGCTCGCGCATATCCGGCGTCAGCATGGCGAATAATTCCCATGCTCGGATCGTAAGTTAGAACTCGTTGCAATCTAATTTCGGCTTCCTTTGTTCCATCAGCAACGACAACCATCCCGTTATGAAGTGAGTTTCCAATTCCAACACCTCCTCCATGATGAATGCTTACCCAACTCGCACCTCCGATAGCATTAAGCATTGCACCAAGCATTGGCCAATCGGCAATGGCATCGCTGCCATCCAACATTCTTTCTGTTTCCCGATTCGGTGACGCTACGCTTCCACAATCCAGATGATCACGACCGATTACTATAGGAGCTTTGACTTCACCACTAGCTACAAGATTATTAAAAATTGTTCCCATCTTAGCTCGTTCACCAAATCCAAGCCAGCAAATTCGTGCAGGCAGTCCTTGAAATGTTACTTCCTTTTGTGCTTTATCAATCCAATTACACAATGAACGATTCTCCGGGAAAGTTTCCATCACTGCTTGATCGGTCCGGTAGATATCTTCAGGATCTCCTGAAAGTGCAACCCACCGGAACGGCCCTTTTCCATCACAGAAAAGTGGTCGGATATATTCAGGAACAAATCCAGGAATATCAAACGCTTTCTTGACACCAAAAGCTAGTGCCTCGCCCCGTATGTTGTTTCCGTAATCGAAAACGATTGAACCCTTTTGTTTCAATTTCAGAAGGCCTTTTACATGATCGGCAATGGACGCTTGTGCAAGTGCGATGTATTTTTTTGGATTCTTCTTGCGAAGATCGAGAGCCTTTTGATAGGGCATTCCTACTGGAACATATCCATTGAGTGTATCGTGGGCAGATGTTTGATCCGTTACAAGATCTGGGATAAATTTTCCGGCTGCAATCTTAGGGATAATATCTGCTGCATTACCTAGTAAACCAATCGAAATCGGTAATTTCTTTTCTTTAGCCGCTCGTAACTGAGCCAGTGCATCATCGAGGTTATCAGTTGCTGTATCAAGATATGATGTTTCGATACGACGGCGAATTCTAGTAGAGTCAACTTCGACTACTAAGCATGCAGCACCATTCATTGTTGCGGCAAGTGGTTGTGCGCCACCCATTCCGCCGAGACCGGCTGTTAATAAAAATTTGCCAGCAAGGCTACCGCGAAAATGCTTCGCAGCTGCGGCAGCAAATGTCTCATAAGTTCCCTGTAAAATCCCTTGTGTTCCAATATATATCCAACTTCCGGCTGTCATCTGGCCGTACATTGTCAATCCGAGAGCTTCCAATCGGCGGAATTCATCCCAAGTTGCCCATTTTGGCACCAAGAGAGAATTACTTATCAAAACGCGAGGCGCATTTTCATATGTAGGTACAATACCGACAGGTTTTCCAGATTGAATAAGTAGTGTTTCATTGTTCTCCAGTTTTTTTAAACTTTCGACAATTGCATCGTAACACAGCCAGTTTCGTGCCGCTTTTCCCGTGCCACCATAAACAATGAGTTCTTGCGGCTTTTCGGCGACTTCCGGATCAAGATTATTCATAAGCATCCGAAGTGCAGCTTCCTGAATCCATCCCTTGCAGGATAATTGTGTGCCGTGTGGAGCATGAATGGTGCGTGGAGAAGATTTCATAGTTTATCCCACTTGAATTGTTTTGCCGTCATAACTTATAACCAATTTTTCGGAGAAAATCTTTTCTCCATTTAATATCTTCTTCAGTCTCAATTCCTTTTGTTTTCATGCCATCAATGACACCAAGAATGCCTCTACCTTGTTCAGTTTCCGCTATTATAACTTCGACTGGATTTGCGGTTGCACAGAAAATCTGACAAACTTCAGGAATATTCTTGATTGTATTTAGGATATTTACTGGAAATCCGTTTTCCATAAACAGAATAAAGCAGTGGCCGCAAGAAAGAGCGATTGCGTTCTTAGTTGCCAGATCGATTAGTGTTTGGTCATTTCCCGCCCAGCGGACAAGCGCTTTACCTGATGACTCGCAAAATCCGAGCCCAAATTTCATTTGTGGATTTGTTTGAACAATTGCCTCGTATATATCCTCTACGGTTTTGATGAAATGTGATTGCCCAAGAATGAAATTTATTTCATCCGGTTTACTTATTTTTATTATTTTTAGTTCCATTGAACATCTCCCAGACTATACACGGATATGTTTGGATATTGAATCGATATGAATAAGTTGCCTCAGCGTTGCATGTCCTGGTTCAATTGGAGAAAGTGATTCAACAATTGCAAGGCTGCACTTTCCAAGCTCGATTTCTCGATTATTCTTATCTGATAAGAGGAATGATAATGCACCTACAAGATGTGGAATATGGCCTACTAAAAGAACAGAACGCGAATGCAATTGATTGAGAAGTTCGATAAGGCTAATAAAACCTGCTCCATTAAGTAAAAAATCAGTTGTTGTTACTGAGTTTGTTTGAAGTTTTTGTCCTACGATTGATGCTGTTTGTTGAGCACGTTTCATTGGGCTTGCAAGTAATGTTTCGATATGAATTTTTTGTTGCTGTAAAAATTTACCTACATGAGTTGCTTGGAGCTTTCCAATATCAGTAAGAGGTCGTTCCGTGTCTTTATAACGAGCTTCAGAAGATGCATCGCCGTGTCGGAGTATGTAGATGAACATGTCTACGATATCGGAGCTTAAAAGAGCGTGAACACAAGAGTCGATCGAAGATGTGTCCGGTTACTCTTTTGATAAATTATATTGTTGAATTTTAGTATAGAGTGTCTTAAGACTAATGCCAAGAATTTGAGCGGCAGTGTTCTTATTCCATCCCACGGTTTTAAGAACACCAGCGATATGTGCCTTCTCAACATCGCGCATTGATAAAGCACTGCCTATTTGTGGACCATTTGTCATAGCAAGAGACTCTTTTAGCAGTGCAGGTCTTTTTCCAATTGGCAAAGCAATATCTTCGGTGCAGATAAGATTCTTACTACACAGAATGCTGGCTCGTTCTATGACATTTTCCAATTCGCGTACGTTGCCTGGCCAATCGTATTTCATTAAAAGCTCGAGAGCTTTTGGCTCAATCATCTTTAATTCTCTTGGACGGACACGATTCTTTAAAAAGTAATCCACAAGCAGCGGAATATCTTCTGGTCGCTCACGTAGTGATGGCACCATTAGTGTAATGACATTTATTCGGTAAAGGAGATCCTCGCGAAATTTACCGTTTGATACTTCATCGTGAAGATTTTTATTTGTTGCAGAGATTACGCGTACATCGGATTTCAAATTCTTATTGCCACCCACACGCCGATATTCTCCAGTCTGAAGAAAGCGGAGGAGTTTTGGTTGAATCATCAGGCTGATTTCACCAATTTCATCGAGGAATAGTGTGCCGCCATTAGCAATTTCAGCAAGTCCCTGTTTAATTGCATGGGCATCGGTAAATGCGCCTTTTTCATGCCCAAAAAGTTCACTTTCGAGTAAATTCTCCGGAATAGATGCGCAGTTAAGCGCCACAAACTGCTGATCTTTTCTTAGACTATTCTTGTGAAGAAAATTTGCGACAAGTTCTTTACCGGTACCACTCGCGCCCTGAATTAGAACAGGTGAATCCGTCGGAGCTACTTTTGCAGCAATATTTAGTAATTCAAGCATCGGTTTGCTCTCACCAACAATATTACTGGCGTATGTATGGCGGGCAAGTTCAGATTTCAGAATTTTGTTTTCTATGCTAAGACGTTTTCGCTCAACTGCTCGTTCAATTATTGAAAGAAGTTCATCGCTAGCATAGGGCTTTGTTATATAGTTATAAGCTCCTAATTGCATGCACTCTACAGCAATTTTGATATCATGCATGCCGGTCAGCATAATCACTTGTGTATCCAAAGAATGGTCGTTGATATACTTTAAAACTTCAACACCATCAACACGCGGAAGATTAATATCTAGAAGTACGAGATCGAATGTTTTTTGCTGAAGTGTGTTAATTGCTGCAACGCCATCTTTTGCTGTCTCAACTTGATATCCCTCTTCCATCAGAAGAGTGCTGACAGCCTCAAGAACTAATTCTTCGTCGTCTACAGCAAGAACATGTATAGCTTCAGATTTCATTGAGTTGTAGGATTTTCAATACGCTTATCGAACCGGTAGAGCAAAATGAAATGTTGCACCTTTGCCCGTTTCTGAATCAACCCAGATTTTTCCGTTATGAGCTTCGACAATGCGTTGTGATATTATTAGTCCTAGTCCTGACGATTTATTCTGACTAGTTTTCCCCGAAACAAGGTCACGATATCGGTCAAAGATCAAAGGTAATTCCTCTTTAGGAATTCCGGTTCCACTATTAAAAACGGATACCATCACATGCTCTGTTGGTTGTTGACCTTCTTCTAGTACCAATGATACTTTCCTAACCTGTACAACGATGGCACCTTGCGCTGGCGTATGTTTCACCGCATTGCTAAGAAAGTTTTGAAGTACCTGCTCAACTTTTTCAGAATCGTATTCTAGAGCTGGAAGATCGGGTTCAGTATAAACATCCAGCGTAATGTTACTCGATTGGATTGGTACTCGGAATTCTTGAGTAATGTTTTGCACCGACGCTGCGAGGTTACCGATTCCTTTGTTTAGTCGTACTCGACCGCCTTCTAATTTCGTTAAATCCATCATATCGGTTAAAAGGTCTATCACCTTATCGATGGATGTCGTCATATATCCGAGCAATTCTCTTTGATGATCGCCTAGCGAACCTGCCATACCTTTGAGAAGATAACCGATACTCTGACGAAGACCTGCAATCGGATTATGAAGATCATATAATAATCGGGCGGTATGCTCTGATTGTAATCGGCGCACACGATCTTCGGCATCACGCGTCCGGATAATACCCTTTAGCTGAGGAACGAGCTGCTCCATATCGATTGGTTTTGTGAGGTACTCTTTAGCACCTAATTTCATCGCTTCAACTGCCATGCTCACGTCACTCATGCCAGTCATCATTACTACTTCGGTTTGGGCAGAGTTCTTCTTTATATAACGTAACACCTCCAAACCGTTTGCACCCGGCATTTTAATATCGAGGATTGCAATATCATAATCCTTCCCTTGGACTTTTTTTATCGCATCAATGCCGTCTGCAGCTTCCTCGACGGCAAATCCTTCATCGCTCAGCCATGCAGCAACGGTCATCCGCAAGGGATCTTCGTCATCTGCAATAAGGACTTGGATTTTTTCTTCACCCATAAAGCTACCTTCCCCCGTTGTAAAATTTTCAATAAAACAATTTTACCGCAATTTTTTCTTTAAAAAGAGTAATTGCGAGTGATTTTATATGTCAATAACTGCTGGAGATAATAATTAGATTCGTGTGAAAAGTCAATTGCTTTCTCCAATCCATATTTTATTGAAATGTTGAATTTAACATTCTGCACTGCTACATTGTTTTGACAGGTGCCACAAACCTATGGTTTTACTATGAAAATACATATTCTTGACGGTAATCAGCTGACAATTCCGCAAGTTTTTGACCTTTCTTACCAAAATGCCCAAGTTAAATTAAGTACATCCGCAAAAAAGAAAATTAACCGTGCGCGACATCTCATTGAAACGTGGACAACCAGAAGTGAAGTCGTATATGGTGTAACCACTGGTTTTGGTGAGTTTTCGAATGTTAAAGTAAAGTTAAACGATCTAAATCAGTTACAGGAAAACTTAATTCTCAGTCATGCTGCTGGTGCGGGTGAACCATTACCAGTAGAAGTAGTGCGGGCGATGATGGTTCTGCGAGCCAATGCTCTTGCAAAGGGATTCTCTGGTGTACGTTTATCAACCGTTGATCTACTTTTAGAGATGTTGAATAGGAATATGATACCAGTTATACCATCGCAGGGATCGGTTGGGGCAAGCGGCGATCTTGTACAACTTGCCCACCTTGTACTTGCAATGATGGGGAAAGGAAAAATTTGGAAGATTCAAAAAAGTGATAAAACAAAATGCGAAATAATAGACTCACGTCGTGTATTCCGTGATCAGAGATTGAAACCGATTCGCTTAACGGTTAAGGAGGGTCTTGCCTTAATCAATGGAACGCAGATGATGACCGCATACGCGGCATTAGCCATACATAAAGCAAAACAACTCGCGAAACTTGCGGATATTGCAGCTGCAATTAGTGTAGAAGCATTGCGAGGAAGTGATACTGCCTTCGATGAACGGATTCACAGATTGCGTCCATATAAAGGACAACTTGCGGTAGCAAAAAACTTACGCCAGTTAATGCGAAACAGCAAACTACGAGAATCACATCGTATCAATGATTCACGTGTACAGGATGCCTATTCTATACGCTGTATACCTCAAGTGCATGGGGCATCACGCGACGCTATCGATTATGTGTATGATAAAGTTTCCATCGAGATTAATTCGGCGAATGATAATCCGTTGATTTTTCCAGACGATGAGCTGCACCTTGAAGGAGGTAATTTTCACGGCCAGCCCATGGCTTTAGCAATGGATTTTCTTGCTATCGCACTTTCGGAACTTGCTAATATTTCTGAGCGACGAATAGAACGACTTGTGAATGGATCGCTGAGTGGACTCCCGCGGTTCTTAACTCGAAATGGAGGACTGAATTCTGGTTTGATGATTGCACAATACACAGCTGCATCATTGGTTTCTGAAAACAAAGTTCTTGCACATCCTGCAAGTGTCGATTCAATTCCTACATCAGCCAATCAAGAAGACCATAATAGTATGGGTTCCATTAGTGCGCAAAAAGCTTGGCGTGTCTTGAAGAATGCACAAACCGTTCTTGCAATTGAGTTGCTTTGTGCTTGTCAGGGAATGGATTTTGCACGGACAATGAATAGCAAGAAACCGACATCGGCGGGTATTGGAACGGAAGTTGCCTATCGATATATCAGAACTCAAATAGAACATCTTGAGCAGGACAGGGTGTTGCATGATGATATTCAGAAAGCACTTGCACTTATTGAGAGCGCAAATGTTATTAAAAAGGTTGAGGATACAATAGGTAAACTCGAATAAAAAAAATCAATTAGAGATATAACATGCAATTAACTAAAGAATTTGTTCAAACCCTTCCGAAGGTTTTACTTCACGACCATCTTGATGGTGGCGTTCGTCCGCAGACAGTAATAGAATTAGCAAAGGAACAAAAATACGATAAACTTCCAACGAGAGATGCGGGGGAGTTGGCGCAGTGGTTTCATCGTGGCGCAGTACGTGGAAGTCTACCACTTTTCTTAGAGGGATTTGCTCATACATCTGGAGTAATGCAAACAGAAGAGGCATTGGAACGGGTAGCATATGAAACTCTTGAGGACATGAAAAAAGATGGTGTGGTATATCTGGAAACTCGTTTTGCTCCAGTGTTCCATCAAGCAAAAGGTCTTGACAAACATAAGATAGTTATGTCGGTGTTGAAGGGGCTTGAGCGTGGGAAGAAGGATTTCGGTGTTAACTATGGCCTTATCATTTGTGCGATGCGCCATATGGAACCTTCAATTTCTCAGGAAATAGCTGAGCTTGCAGTCGATTTTCGAAATCGTGGAGTTGTAGGTTTCGATCTGGCGGGTGAAGAAGGAGGATATCCTCCCAAAAAACATGTGGATGCGTTTGAATATATCCAACGCGAAAATTTTAATATAACAATACATGCTGGAGAAGCGTTCGGAAAAGAATCAATTTGGCAGGCGATTCAGTGGTGTGGAGCACATCGAATAGGCCATGCTACACGCCTGATAGAAGATATGAGAATTAAAGAGAGAGAAGTGCTAAGCATGGGCACGCTTGCCCAATACGTGCTCGACAAACGAATACCGCTTGAAATTTGCTTAACGAGCAATATTCACACTGGTGCGGTTCCTCGACTTGCAGATCATCCTTTTGGAATACTCTACCGATATAAATTCCGTTGCACGCTAAATACCGATGATCGTCTCATGAGCAATATTACTTTAACCGATGAGTACTGCACCGCCGCAGAATTATTTGATTTAAAATTGGAGGATCTAGAAAAGCTTACAATCAATGCGATGAAGAGCGCATTCCTTCCCTACAAACAACGGATTGCAATCATTTATAACATCCTTAAACCGGGATATGCTGAAGCAAGGAAAGCCTACCTTAAGTCTGCACATCATGCATAACAAAAAAAATTGTTTACTAATTATTAAGTTATTTTCAATTTTCAAAATATCATATAAATGAGTAGAATGTTTGATTGAATATTGAAAGAAAATAATACCCATGATAAAACCTAGTTCAGTTATTCGATTACTGCATTGGATTTTTTTAGGGTGTGTGATTGGGCTTATCATATTCGTACGTATCCGTATTCTTGCAACGCCACTCGAACGAGACGAAGGTGAATATGCATATATGGGGCAATTACTACTGCAAGGAGTTCCTCCGTTCACAGAAGCTTTTAATATGAAATTACCCGGTACAAGTCTTATGTATGCGCTGTTTATGTTGTTATTTGGTCAGAACGTTTCTGCAATTCATTTGGGATTAATGCTAATTAATATTGCATCAGCGTGCTTCACATTCATCATAGCAAAAAAAATAACAGATGTTAATTCGGCTATTGTGTCAACTATTTCATTTACCCTACTATCATTAAGTCCACTATTTCTTGGTTTTGCTGCACACGCAACACATTTTGTAATTTTTTTTATACTTGGTGGCATAGCAATTATTCTAAGCGCATTGGAGTTAAAAAGAGGTATAAGGGTATTCTTTTCTGGAATTCTTTTTGGGTGTGCTTTCCTTATGAAACAACCCGGGATCTTTTTTTTATTCTTTGGAATATCCATGCTAGGAATTCTTGGGCCAAAACAAGACCTGTCGAGAAAGCAATTATTCAAATACGGAGTTAATCTCTTCTGTGGCTTTCTGATTCCAGTTGTTATTGTGTTACTTGTTATATATTTCATGGGAGCATTTGATCGCTTTTGGTTTTGGGTTGTGCAATACGCACTCTACTACGGAAGTGATATATCTCTCGGTCAAGGAATGTTGAAGATGAGTCGGATGTTGATTCTGTTTTGGAAAGGACTTGCAATTTTTTGTATTTTTGTTGCTATAGGGTCATTTCTCTTGATGACGGAAAAAGTTAATATTATCCGTAAGAACTTCCTGTTGAGTTTTCTACTTTTTTCTTTTTTATCTTTACTGCCAGGTTTACAATTTCGATATCATTACTTTATTCTTATCCTTCCGGCATGTGCTTTCTTCATTGGTAGCGGGTATCATATGGCTCAACGCATATTTGAACGTACTCCTAAGTGGCATTTTGTCCCAATGTTGATATTCGCTGTTGCTGTTGGTGAAAATGCTTTTGCAAACACTGCATATTATTATAATATGTCACCTACAGATATCGTTCGAAAATATTATAGTGTCAACCATTTTGCCGAATCAATACCAATTAGTGAGTACATAGTAAAACACACGAAACCTGATGAGCGTATTGCGGTTGTAGGATCAGAACCACAAATATTTTTCTACACGAAACGCCGATCTGTGTCAGGTCATATTTATATGTATGGAATGATGGAGCCGCAACCATTTGCCCGCCGAATGCAAGAAGAGTTCATTGCTGACGTGGAGCGTGCTAAACCTAACTATCTTGTTTTTTTTGGAATACCATGTTCATGGGGCGATGATTTGAAATCTGATTATCACATTTTTGCTTGGAAAAATAACTATACGTCAAAATTTTATAACTTAGTCAGCGTTATTGATCTTTTAGATATTAATAAAATTCTATATGTGTGGGGAGAAGATGCTCGCAAGTATTCAACAGTTTCTCAGAATTCCATTTTTATATATGAACGAATTAAAATGAATCGTACTGTTACCATGCTGAATGAATAAAATCAAGGATACAATACGCGTGTTTTTCTCAAGAATACCGCTGAAAATTGAAAATATCTGACGTAAAATGGCTGTGATTCTTCATATGTGGATTATTAAATGAAAAACATTCGAAATGAATGGTTCCTAGGCAGCGGTTTATTTCTTCTAGTCGTGTATGCTGTATTCGCATGGACACAAAATAATTTTTATAATCCCGATTTTTATTATCAGCGTAACTTTGATCTTTTCATGAAAGGTACGCCAATACCTTTTTTCTATTCACAGGTTAGCAAGATAATTCTTTTATTACCGGCCACGGTATGCTTATCGATAGCTTTCATGAAATCTGATTTTCAATTTCCATTGCTTCCTAAGATTTCAGACAGATATATTGTTTTGGCTATACTTTCTGTAGCAACGATTCTTCTGGTAATTTCAATACAATTTCTTTTTCAAGAAACTGAAGTTACAGATGATGAGAATACTTACGATTTTCAAGCCCAGACACTCTTAGCAGGTAGAATAGCGAATCCACCACCACCAGTTCTGACAAGTTTTGACAATGTTTTCATTATTAATGACGGGAAAGTATGGAGTGGCAGATACACCATGGGACATCCAGCGATTATCGCATTAGGCATGGTAGTCGGAAATCGTTATGTTGGGATTATCGCTATGAGTATTCTTACACTCTTGTTAACCTATGCTATTGGTAAAGAATTGTTTGAAGACAAGCGGATCGCATTGTTAGCTATATATTTAGGTTCGATTTCTCCTTTTTTTTATCTTGTGTCATCTTCGCGGCTAAGTCATACGACAAGTGCATTTTTTCTTGCAGTTTTCTTATACCTTTTTCTTCGTGCAAAAAAAGCAAATAAATTCCACTGGTCGCTTTTGCTTTCTTTTCTTGCTGGTTGCTCGCTTGGTTATGCCTTTAATACTCGTCCATGGACTTCATTTGCATGGTCATTACCGGTTTTTTTCGTGATTGTAAAAGATACTGTTCAATTTTCTAAGTTTGCCATACATAGGGGAATCATGCTGGTTATTGGATTTTCAATGCTTTTTGTATTCGCACTCTATGCTAACTCAGCAGTTACGGAGAATCCAATATTGTTTCCATATAGCTATTATAATTCCGGAGAGCATATCGGTTTTAGCCTTTCTGGGCACACTCCCATTGTAGGATTACGTAATCTCTTAGTCTCAATAACACGGTTGAATTTTATATTATTTGGTTTTCCTGTCAGCCTTATATTTTTTGGAGTTTTTTTATTTGGAAAAAAAGCATTAAGTGATAGACTTTTACTTGGTATTATTATCTGTTGTGCGCTATTCTATATGGGATTTTATTCTCCGGGAATTTCGGATTTGGGTCCTGTGTATTATTATGAAATGTTAATTCCGCTGTTGCTGCTAAGTGCACGTGGCATTATATTTATCCATGAAAAATTTTCTGCGTATATTACTCAAGGAATAAAATTTATTCAAGCATTCCTCGTAATTTCTTTTATCGGTGCGTGTACAACATCAATATCAGAACGAATTATTCATATTGCACGATTAACAGAAAATATTCGTAAACCCTATGATGTTGTTCAATCCTCTAGTATTCATAATGCGATTGTGATGATTCAGTCATTTCCCCCTAGCGGATGGGTATTTGGATTTAGAAATCCATCGCCTCAATTTACCGATGATATTATTTATTGTAAATACACGGATTCAACATCGAATCATACAATAGTGGATTACTTTCATACTCGTTCTTCTTTCATTTTGAAGTATGATTTAACGCCATCTTGCTTTGTTCTATTGCCAGTCAAAAACACAGTTGGAGAACAAGATTTGCTTTGTCCCTGATATTCCACATCAAATAGAAAGATATTATTATGCTAACAACTTCATTACAATTATTCACCATTACCTTCTTCCTATTATCCGGAGGTTCTATGGATACAAAACAAATACATTGGTTAGGTCATTCTGCTTTTCGTATCGAAGATGAATCGGTGCAGCTGTACTTCGATCCATATAAACTCTCAGCTAAATTACCCAAAGCAGATATTATTTTTATTACCCATTCACATTACGATCACTATTCACAGGAAGATATTGCAAAAATCAAAAAAGACGGGACAATCTTTGTTGCTCCATCAGATGTAGTACTTCAAATTGGCAAAGGTGCTATTGTTGTGAGTCCAGGTACTGAAACAACTGTCGGTCGATTACACATTCGCGCAGTCCCAGCTTATAATCTGAATAAAAATTTCCATCCAAAAAATAAACAATGGGTTGGGTACATCATTACGTTATCGAATGGTCATAAGATATACCATGCAGGTGATACAGACAATATTCCTGAAATGCGGACTATTTCTGCTGATATTGCATTATTGCCTTGTGGTGGTACATATACAATGACAGCCCAGGAAGCGGCCGCGGCGGCCAATATTTTCAAACCAAAAGTTGTTATTCCAATGCACTGGGGAGATATTATCGGATCGAAAAGTGATGCAACGGACTTACAAAAACTGTTTTCAGGGGAAACGATAATTAAAAGTCAGGAGCGTTAAATTTACATTACACAATCGAAATCTTGGTAGTAACAGTAGCTATATTAACTGTTATCTTTCTTTAAATTTATTTCAACAATTGCTGAAGTCGATCTTTATCTCTGCGGTGAAGTCGTAATTTTAAAATTACTTTGTTGTTCTCGTAGCTTCGTTCAAGTACTTCTCCAACATCGTAAAGTTGTGCAATAAGTTTTTGTTGTGCACTTGTAAAAGTGACCTCTTCGACAATAAATTCCTTTTCCATTGTTTTGATCACTTCATTCTTCAATCCCAAAATGTTAATTCCGCGCGCTGCTGATATAAACGCTTTGCTGGGATATTTTTCGGCGAGAGCAGGTAGGAAAGATCGATCCTTTAGACGATCGATTTTATTAAAAATCATAACTGATGGCAAATCACCGGCACCAAGATCTTCTAATGTTTCCTGTACAATGCGAATCTGATCTTCATAAAAAGGATTTGATAAATCGACAACGTGGAGAAGAATATCAGCTTCGCTAATTTCTTCTAATGTGCTTTTAAATGAAGCAACTAGATGGTGAGGTAACTTACGAATAAATCCAACCGTATCTGTCATCAATATTGAAACAGCAGTATTCAGCGGTACAAGCCGCGTCGTTGGATCAAGTGTAGCAAACAGGCGGTTTTCTACAAAAACATCCGAGCCCGACAAGAGATTTAACAATGTCGATTTGCCGACATTTGTATATCCAACTAATGATGCACGAGTGTGCTTGGTTCTACCTTTTCGTTGAGTAATACGTTGCTGTGATATCCGCGCTAATCGTTCTTTCAAATTGCTGATACGTGTTCTAATCAATCTTCGGTCAGTCTCAATTTGTGTTTCACCTGGCCCTTTGGTACCTATACCACCAAATTGTTTTGAAAGATGTGTCCACTGACGGGTTAAGCGTGGAAGCAGGTATTCAAGTTGCGCAAGTTCGACCTGAGTTTTTGCTTCACTCGATTTTGCACGAGATGCAAAGATGTCGAGAATTAGCCCACTGCGATCGAGTACCTTACATTCAAGCGCACGTTCCAGATTACGTACCTGCACCGGCGAAAGATCATCATCGAAAATAACAAGCGGAATTTGATCCTCTTTAACACGAAGATGCAATTCTTCAACTTTTCCTTTCCCGATAAATGTTGCAGGCTCTGGACGTGCTCGATCCTGAGTCATCTGGCCAACTACTTCTGCACCTGCAGTATCGGCCAGTAGAGCGAGTTCACTGAGTGATTCATCAACCTCTGCTTTTGTGGTTAAACGTGAAGGTACCCCTATTAAAATACATTTTTCCTTACCAGTTTGAGCTAGCTCGATCATTTTACTTTTCTATCTGTGCTGTCCATGAAGAAAGGGATTTCTTTGAGTCGCGTGCGACAAACATCTCAATTAATGCAATACAAAGTGCAGCGAGAAATAAATGTTTCCATAATTCTGTTCCATACCGGGAATCGGCGACAATCCGTTGAATATCCTGAGGTTGTTCAATAATGTGTACTGAACCTATATTGATCCCAAGTCGCTTTAAAACAGTTTCTCTTCTTTTCTCGTCAATAGGACGAATTTCCGATTCAGCAGGATCAATGTTCACAGCGAATTTCTCTAGTACCATTGAATTTGTATGAATTGAATAAATGCCAGGAATATCCGTCTCAGTAAAATTGAATTCTCTTTCGTTGGTAAGTTGGCGAACATTAACGAGAATATCCATACCCCCTGGCTTGGAAATACTCAATTTCAATGGTGTCGGTATCCGAAGGTGACTTCTTCTTTCTTCACCTATCAGCAATGATCGTTCAGTCGTGGGGGATTGTGCGAGATAGGTAACCGATCTATGGATGAGCGGTGTGAACAATCCTTTTAAAGGAAAATCTGACCATTCGGTGTTTGCCGCAACGCTAACCAATATGGCATGACCATATCCAATTTGTTCCTCCAGGAAAAAAGGGAATCCATCAGTTTGAGAGATGATAACTTTTGAACTAGAATTTGGTTGAAAGTGTAGAGAAGTTTTAATTTGCGGAGATTCAACAACGCCCTGACGAATAGACTGTTTAGAACCAACTTCTAGTTTGGGATCATCGAACATGCCGGCGAAGAGAGGATGGCGGAAATCTACTCGATCGAATTCAATGAAAGAGGCGCTTGTTGGAGACGGCGACTGATTTTGTGGAATACTCTGTGCAACTCCAAGTACCGAACTGATCGTCTGAAAACTATTGCCCGTTGTACGATTTCCTGGGAAAAACAGAATCCCTCCTCCGCCTTGCAAAAATGACTTCAAAACCGTGGCCAGATTCGGTGATAATGCAGGCGGATTCGAAAGCACAAGAACATCCACGCGTTGTAACATAGATGTAGAAAATCGGTCCCATGTAGATTCTGTTATTCGAAAAGTTGTACTGCTATCGGAGAGTCTTGTAGAGAGAGCTAACCGTATATATTTCAGATCGGAAGGTTCACCGATAATAAGTACTGGAATTTCCTCCGGAATAGAAATAGTAAAGTATCGTTTATTATCAAATTCAAGATCGTCATCTTCCAACTCAACCATTCCGTCGATGATACCAGAGTGTTTTGCCTTAAGGATGAATTCTGTTTCAATTGATTGACCCGATTTTAGCGTAAATCCCTTCTGTGCAACACGTTCCCTGTTTTGGTAAATACTTACGACATGGTTTCGGACGTCGGTCGCGCCATGGTTTACAAGTTTGATTTTTACAGTAAACGGTTTGTTTACCTCGAAGATTGTATTTATGATATTGATACCTTCTATAGCAATATTCTGCAATATGTTGCTACCCAATGGGACAAAAAACATATGTGTCGTCGGATCAAATAGCTTCTCCTGAACTTTAACTTGAGGAGGACGTGATTCAAATGAACCTGATTGGAAATCGGAGATAACGTATATCTCCTTGTTTATATTTTGCGAAGTAGAAAGTAGGCGAGCAGAATAGCGGATGGCATCTTCGATACGGCGATGAATGAATGTTGGCTTGATTTCATTTAGAGAGGTCCTGACGACTGAAAAATTCCGGAGAGGTTGTGGTTGTTCTGTCGAGCCTGAGAGTGGTATGGCAGAAAGCCTTTGCAGGAATATCTCGTCACCGTCTTTTAGAAGGTTTAAAACATTGTGTGCTGCATTTATCGCCTGCTGTATCATTATTCCTTGAGCATCGCTTGCTGTCATACTTTGAGAGTCATCAATGATGATAACCGCAGTCGTTTTGGCCTGTTCGGCAAGAGTTCCTGGTAAGGAACCTTTGAGTGTCGGGCGCGAGAACGCAAGCACAACGAGAATGACGAACAATATTCGAAGGAAAAGAAGCAACAATTGACGCAACTTCAGTCGACGGATTTTAGTTTTCTGTAATTCCTTCAGGAAGGAGAGTGTGCTGAATTCGATCGTTTGCAGTTTCCTCAGGTTGAAGATGTGGAGAAGTATCGGTATTCCCGCTGCAAGAAGTCCAATGAGTGCTAATGGATTCAGAAAAGTCAATTTAATTCTCTCGCTTGATTCAAATTTCTGGACACAACTTAATCTGAAGATGCTCGAAAAGCAACGAGAGATTCCTGAAATCTATCGGTGGAATACTAGTAAAGATTTCAGGAATCTGCCAGGATTATTCTGTATCTTGCTATCAGAAGGAAAATATTTATGTTAAAAATTGCAATTGAAGCCGCACTCGAAGCGGGAAAATATTTAAAGTCAAATGTTGGAAAGATTCAACGTATTGAACGAAAAGCCGGACAAGAAACAAACCTTGTGACCGAAATAGACAAGCGTTCCGAGGATATCATCATCGGAATAATAAAAAGAAAGTATCCAGATCATGATTTCCTGGGTGAAGAATCGGGAGCTGCCGATACAACATCCGATTTTCGATGGATTATTGATCCCTTGGATGGTACGACGAATTACATTCATGGAATGCCAATATTCAGTGTAACTATTGGATTGGAACATCGCGGAGAGATTATACTTGGAGTTATCTATGATCCGAATCAGGATGAACTTTTCACTGCAGAAAAAGGCAAAGGGGCCTGGCTGAATAAAAAGAGAATTGAAGTCTCCAGACAAACCAAACTAATCGAGAGTTTGATAGTAACTGGATTTCCATACACGATTAATAAAAATCCAGAAAAAGAGCTCGGCCACTTTAAAAATTTTCTAGTTGCTTCACAAGCAGTTCGGCGACTTGGGTCAGCAGCGATTGACCTCGCTTATGTTGCTTGTGGACGGTTTGATGGTTTCTATGAAGGTTTTTTAAATCCGTGGGATATGGCAGCTGGTGTATTGTTAGTGATGGAGGCAGGCGGCAAATGGACAGATTTCCTGGGAAAGTCATCAACAGTTTATAATTCACAAATGCTAGCAACAAACGGTCTTATACACAATCAGATGGTCGAAGTACTCAAGAGGAATTAATGACTTGTGAACATTCTCTATTGAACTATGACTGAGAGAATGGAAGGATGTAATTCTATGAGATATACTCTGTTGCTCGTTCTGTATCTTCTCTTTTGCGCGCTTTCACACGCACAGTGGAATCAGCGATCAATGGATAGCATTCGCGCTGCTACCAATGATGACTACAAATTTATGCTTGTTCAGCTACATATCGATTCGCTCCGGCCCGGGCCGTCGGGAAATCCAAAGGCACCGAATGCTGCTAACACCGATGAATCGAAAGCAACTACATACGCAACTCTTCCTGATCCAATGATTCTCAATAATGGAGAGAAAGTTAAGGACGCGGAAACTTGGTGGAAGAGACGACGACCAGAAATCGTTGAGCTTTTCGATCGAGAAGTGTATGGACGAGTACCACAGAATATTCCTGGAGTAACTTGGGAAGCGCTGAGCAATTCTCGCGATTCCGTTGAGGGATTTCCTGTCATCGTGAAAAAATTATCCGGTCACGTCGATAACTCTGTATATCCTTCCCTAAAAGTTGATATCCAATTAACGCTCACAACTCCAGCAGATGCCATAAAACCTGTTCCCGTGATCATGGAATTCGGTTTTATCTTTCCTCCTGGTTTTAAATTTCCAGAACCGCCCCCGGGAACACCGAAAGAACCGAGTTGGCAGAAACAGGTGCTCACAAAAGGTTGGGGGTACGCGATTTTGGTTCCAACGAGTTACCAGGCGGACTGGGGTGCAGGTTTGACTCAGGGAATTATTGGCCTGATGAATAAAGGGCAGCGGCGGAAACCAGACGATTGGGGTGTGCTGCGTGCATGGGCGTGGGGGGCGAGTCGGGCGGTGGATTATTTTGAAACGGATCCGTCCGTCAATGCGAAAGCTGTGATGATTGAGGGATTGTCGCGATACGGCAAAGCGGCAATCGTTACCATGGCATACGATTCACGATTTGCTCTAGCGTTCGTCGGCTCATCTGGCGCAGGCGGTGTCAAGATCCTCCGGCGTAATTATGGAGAGCAGGTTGAGAATCTTGCATGGTCGGGAGGGTACCATTGGTTTGCCGGTAACTTTATCAAATATGCAGGGCCGGTGAAGGTGAACGATCTCCCAATCGATGCGCACGAGCTTGTCGCCCTCTGCGCACCGAGACCTGTATTCATCAGTAGTGGTTCTCTTGAAGTCGAAGGCGGATGGGTGGATGCTAAGGGAATGTTCCTGGGTGGAGCGTATGCAGGTCCGGTGTATGAGCTTTTGGGAAAGAAAGGCCTGGGGACGTGTGAGTTTCCTCCAATCGAAACATCATTGGTGAATGGAGAGATTGCTTTCCGTCAGCACAAAGGCGGGCATACGACCGGTCCCAATTGGCCGACGTTTCTCAAGTATGCTGAAAAGTATATAAAATAGGTCATACCTTTTAGTCACACTCATATCAGTGTGTCGGACGGACGGGAAAAAAGCCCAATTTCTTCTCCAGCGCAACTTTTCTTTTGTGAAAATGGTTATAAAAGAAAAGATGGAAGGGAAAAAATGAAAACGAATAAACTTCTGTTCATTGTCGGAATGTTCCTCCTGGGTACACAACTCCTCACTGCTCAGGAGCATCATGGTGCACAACCGCCTCAATCGATTCAGCGTGCCGTCGCTGTTATTACACCGACAAAAGGAAATACGGCTACCGGTATTGTGACATTTGAAGCAACAGAGAGAGGAGTTCGTGTTATCGCGAACCTGAGCGGACTAAGTCCCGGTTCTCATGGATTCCATATTCACGAGTTTGGAGATCTCAGGTCGGACGACGGTACATCGGCGGGAGGCCATTATAATCCGACCGGAATGCCACATAGCATGCCGATGACAGAAAATCGTCATGCCGGTGATATGGGAAATATTACTGCAGATTCATCGGGAAATTCACATCTTGAGTATGTCGATCCGGTAATGCAATTGCAAGGAGTACATTCAATTATTGGTCGCGCGGTAATTGTTCATGCAAAAGAAGACGATTTGAAAACTCAACCGACGGGCAATGCTGGTGCGAGAATTGGTCAGGGAGTGATTGGCGTGGCGAAGTGGATTGAAAATGTGAATAAGTAAAAGAGTTCACATTTTTTAGATAAAGTATTGGATATAAGCAACTTAGGAACACCGATATAAATACGTAGTACCTATTACCATTTCCTTACGCCATTTTTATCGACAATCTTGAAAATCATCGGTTTAATTTCAGGTTTAGGTGTAGAGATCCTAAAAGCTTTTCCGATGCGATCGCGAGCTGAATCTATAACCGACTCCCGGTCAGTATAAAAAATAGCAAGCGTATCTCCTTTTTTAACTTTATCACCAATCTTTTTCTTAAGCAAGATGCCTGCTTTCATATCGATGATGTCGTCGATTTTCTGACGACCCGCACCGAGGAAAATACTTGTCATCCCTAGTTCGTATGAATCAATATCATTGATATATCCAACGTCATTAGCTTTTATTTCTATAGCAAACTTTGATTGGCCTGAACGTTCAAGATTTTCAATCGCTTTGGTGTTGCCACCCTGTGCATGGACTAATTCCAGAAATTTTTTATATGCTGAACCATCCAAAATCATTTTACGACATTTTTCGATACCTTCTTTTATCGTACCAACTTTTTTCCCAAGATAAACCATTGCAGCAGAAAGTACCAGAGTTACTTCCATCAAATCGCTGGATGTGTCGTCGTTGCCAATTTTACCACGGAGACAATCTACAGATTCAATAACTTCCAACCAGTTTCCGATAGCAACTCCAAGTGGTTGGTTCATGTTTGTAATGAAACCAATTGTTTCTTTACCAAATCTATTTCCAATACGAACTAAAGTCTTTGCCAGTTCTAATGCGCGTTCATGAGTTTGCATGAATGCACCATGTCCAGTTTTAATATCGAGCACCAAAGCGTCAATACCTTCCGCAATTTTTTTACTCAAGATACTTCCGGCAATTAGTGGAATGCATTCCACAGTTGCAGTAACATCGCGCAGGGCATACATCTTTTTATCTGCTGGTGCAATATCCTTTGTTTGTCCTATCATTACAACACCGACGTCTCGAATTATTCGCTTGTATTCCGAGATCGAAAGATCGGTTCTAAAGCCAGGTATAGATTCGAGTTTGTCGAGTGTTCCACCAGTATGTCCTAATCCGCGTCCCGAAATCATCGGAACAGGAACACCACAGGCAGCCACAATGGGTGCAAGGATAAGTGAAACTTTGTCACCTACGCCACCTGTTGAATGTTTATCAACTTTGATGCCTGGAATTTCTGAAAGATCTACAACCTCGCCAGAATGAATCATCAGCTGTGTAAAATGAATTGTCTCTTCTTCGGTCATTCCCCGAAAGTAACATGCCATTAAGAAAGCTGACATTTGGTAATCTGGTACATTTCCACTTAAGTATCCGGAAATTAAATAATGTAGCTCCTCTTTGGTTAGCGAATGGCCATTGCGTTTCTTCCTTATTAGTTCTGCAGTATTCATTATTTATTAAGTTGTGTGATTTTTATTAAATACTCGATCAGTGGAGATGCATAGAAAAAGGGTGATTAATCATTGTGTTAGGTTGCGCCATGAATTTTTCGTTCGGCGAGTAAAATACCGGTAATAGTTTTTCCATCATTAATTTCGCCGCGAACGATCATATCTACCGCTGTCTGCAAAGGGAAAGTTTCGATAGTCAGACTATGTTCACCCTCATCGAGCGTTTGTCCTATCTCAGATTTCTTCAATCCAGTTGCGAGATATATATGCAGAAGTTCATTACAAAAGCCCGGAGTTGTGAATATAGCTGTCAGTTTTTCGAACTTATCAGCTTGAAATCCAGTTTCTTCCTGCAATTCGCGTTTTGCAGCTTCAAGTGGATCTTCGTTAGGTTCAAGTTTTCCGGCAGGAGCTTCGAGAATATACGTCTTCGATGGGTATCTATATTGACGAACGA
>Ga0233423_10000275_pt1 | contig 28643 bp, 32 predicted proteins | sample Watercolumn_Mata_FD_180713 | JGI IMG/M metagenome (GOLD analysis project Ga0233423, IMG submission 180713) | Freshwater microbial communities from Lake Matano, South Sulawesi, Indonesia - Watercolumn_Matano_2014_112_MG | ecosystem: Environmental > Aquatic > Freshwater > Lake | place: Indonesia... | reverse complement strand
GAACTGCAAGGCGTGTTCAGCCTGCGATAAATGCGTGTTGTGCAAGAACTGCGAGGAATGCATCGCGTGTGAATTATCTAACAACTGCAAGGGGCGCACCGGCATAGTATGCCACGTCGGTAACACGGGCCATCATGTTAAAAACACCACCACCGCAACCGGCAAGCGCTGGAACGAGGTGATGTCTATATTGAATTGATATATCCACACTGAATTTAAAATGTCATGAAAGATAAGAAACACAAGCACTTCGCGTGCTTCATCAACGGCAAGTCGATATACTACCACGACAAGATGGCAAACCAAGACCCGGATTACTTCGTCATTTATGACGGAGAAGAGCAGGTAGGTAAAACAGCGACGTTCCACTGGGCGGCGGTCTCGGTGCTAGGGGATAGGAAACCGACGATAAAGCAGAAGCTTAAACTAATCGACGTCGCGTATGAGTTCGACAAGCGCTCCATGGCTTGCCTGGAGGCTATGGAGACGCTTAAATGACGAGGGTGGTACGAGCGTGCCACCAGCACTGGATAATCGCTTTAAACGCGAATATGGAAGTATTAGCATGATATATAATATTAACACGACATACATATGGAAACAAGTGCAACGAAGAAACGAGTGATATTATCAGACGAGATAATGACAGACTTGATGAAGATCATAGCCATTGATGGACCGATGGATGCAGGCATCACGAACAAGATACTACACTGCATGCTGCGTAGGCTCGACGTGTACACCAGCACGGACGAAGTGATAGAGGCTATGTCTGACTCCGGGTGCGGTGTTATAAAGTCGTTTAAAATTGTGGAGGATGTCAGATTCTCGTTGATGTACAACGGGACCGGGTGCGACTACACCGTGGAGCTGGTTGAGGTAACGTCAGAAACCGGTGAAGTAATGTATGTTGTTAACACGATCGCTAATTAACCAATTAATACATGGTACACATGAAACCGAACGACACCATCGCGAGAGATTACAGGCTATTGATGAATAGCGAAGCACTGTACAGGATGTGGCTGGTTGAACTAGCCAATACCAACAACTTCGGGGACGAGGTTGATCTAATCGAGTTCTGTCTGAAGAACGACTACTCAGCCAACGAACTGAGCGAGTTGCTGTACAATTACAGGCTGCTCATTGATACTAGCCAAGATGATTTCCTAGCTGGTATCCCTGCTAGATTTTTAAAAGTTATTAACTAAACATTAAATTATACACTTATTAGCTTAGATGTTGAATTATTTTCCTACACGCGGGATAAAGATGCGTGTATTGGCGGTTGTATCACAGTGGATGATGTGGTACGCTCAGTTGTGTTCGAAGCAAACATCACCCACAACCTGAACAAAATGGCAGATGCTGCCGGCGTTTACAAAGCGCGCAAGATGTACCCAAACGCGTTGATATATACCGATAGGTAGGGATTGTGCATTAAAATTAAAAACACCATTAAGATTTGGATATAAAATTAACGATATTGTTACTTGGTGTCGCGTTATGTAACATTAGTTTTTCACAAGACAGCATCGAGATACCAACCGTGAACAAAGGTGAGCAAATTGTGCGTCACTTCGCATACACATTATCGTATAACGAGGAACATGAGCAAGCACGGTGGGTGGCATATAACCTTACTAGTGACGAGCTTGATGCAGCCGTATCGAGAACCGATAAATTCATAGAGGACCAGCTGGTTAAAACTGGTTCGGCGACAGATTTTGATTACAAAGGTAGCGGATACGATAGGGGTCACCTCGCGCCGGCAGCGGACATGCGATTCTCTAAAATAGCGATGGTTGAATCGTTCTACTATTCGAATATGTCACCGCAGGTAAAGGGCTTCAACCGCGGTATATGGTTTGAACTAGAGGAACTCGTGCGTTGCTGGGCTATGGAGTACAAATCCATATACGTGGTAACAGGACCGGTGCTTAGACCAGGGCTGCAAAAAATCGGCATTAACGGCGTTTCGGTGGCCGAGTATTACTACAAGGTAGTGTTATACAATAACGACGGCGTCCACTACGCGATAGGTTTCATTTTACCTAACAAGCCGTCTTAATTGAAATTAGAATCTTACGCGGTGCCGGTGAACGAGGTTGAATCTAAAACGGGGATTGACTTCTTCCCGGCGTTAAATGACGAAGATGAAGAACGTGTGGAAGGTGTCGTATATAAAAGCATGTGGAAATGGAACTGCAAAAGATAACGATATAAAAATTAAAATGCAATAGGTAGATTGAAATATTTTACTTGTCTCCCGTGTTTAATTAACCATATCATTGCAAAGGAAATCAAATCAGGCATAAAGGATATCAGCAACTTGAGGTTCAGCAGCGAGAAAGAGGTCATCTTAGCCAACGCGCTGTACGAAAATATGGCTGACAACTTCGAGATTAACGAGTTCATTCACGTTCAGAATAATTAAATCATCTAACAATTGGAGTTAATTCATAGTTCATAGTTCACAATTTTAAATATTATTCAAAATGAAAAACAACACGGTAACATTAGACCGAGAAACGTATAACGAGCTTAGGGATTTTAAAGAGAAAATTACCAGCGGCAAGGTATATGCTATAACCTATGCCGACATGAGCATACGTGAATATACATGTTTTTATGCAGAAAGCGAGGTAATTAGCAAATTAGGATTAGAAATGCAACAATTACAAACCCAGTTGAAAGAAAAAAATGATGAAATCAAATCAAACGACGAGATAGTTAAACAACTCAATTCAGAAATCATGACGTTAAAAAACATGCTGAATGAAAGCAACACCGCACTCGAAAATGTAAATAAAAACAAATCCGAAAAATTTAACATCAAACTCGATAACGAGGTTGAAAAAACAAAGGAGATGTCCGTCTGGGAGTTCATAAAGTGGCGTAAATCACGTTGATTAAAATAATATACCAATATGTAATTATGCAATCCGAAAGAACGAAACACCAATTGATTGTATGAAACGTATGGAAATAGAACGCGATTTTGATTTTTTTTAAAAAAAAATCACACCGTGGTATTGTATATTTAAAAAAGGTTCGTAATTTTGTAAAGCAATCGAGACATGAAGCACCTCGATTGCTTAAAGTAAAGCATATTATATTAATCATTTTTAATTATACCCGCCATGAAAACAATCGCAACAGGAACCCACGAGGTTGATTCAGCAAGGGAACAGTTAGTAATAGAAGCTAAGAAGATAGCGGACAAGTTCGGCATAAAATTCACGGTTAAGGAATATACAGACCGGTGTTACTTTATGACCGACACCAAGCCACGCAGGGTGTATTCGTGCGAGGTAAAAGGTCTGAAGGTTAAGAACAACGTCAGCGTCATAGTACCATCGTTCGAAAATGACAGCAAGCAGAAAGAACCAGCGTTACACGAGGTGTTGCTTTGCTTCGAGACGAAATGCCCGGGAACCATGTACGACTTCTACACAGACAACAACATAGGCAGCACGTACCTCGTCACGGATAAGACCGAAAAACTATACAAATCAGTTCTACGCAGTTACGAGGCTGGAATGAAGTTGTTCGGTTCAGAAGGACTCAGGATGATAAGCAGGCTGAAGAACATATAATACACACACAGTGAGAAATATTAAGGCATATTATAATCAATTAATAATTAAAGTTATGGAAGCGACGAAGTTAATAGATGATATAGTTGGTACACTCGATATACCAGCCAACATGGTAAGCAATATCAACGGGGTAAACACGAGCATAACCGTTGACGGCAAATCATTGCCAACAATACTTGGATACGTAAAATACGTGGATAAAGGCGATTGGTTCACGGATAACGAGGTCAAGATGGTCATATCGGCGTACAGCTCGATGGTGAAGGTATGCGGGGGCAAGTGCGATATATCATTCAAGACATCACGCACCGGCGTGTCGGAGTTGAAGCTAACATTCAACACAACGAGCATGCCGTCGTACATAATGAGCCAAGACAAGACATTCAGAAACTGGGTCATGACAAAGTGTACAGACACAAACACACACGAGATTAGTCCGTTGGACACGTTCGTTAAGGAGTTTAAAATGATGAGATAGTGAATGTAGAATAATGTGTAAAAAATTAAAATTATGAACACGTTTGGTCTTTTTAAAGGAGCTATCGTGACGATTGCACGTAAGGTTGTTGATTTGTTTTATTTTGTCGTCGGTAATGTTTTTAAATCGCATTTTAAATCTAAAACTGTCAACGTTGGTGATTTAGTATTGAGCTGGGACAGAAAAACTCTTATCGGTGTAAATAATAGAAATATAGAAACCGCCGTAATTCCTAGTTCAGTCACTAGGATAGGTTATAAAGCTTTCCATGATTGTGCTGATTTAACGTCAGTGACTATACCTAGTTCTGTTACCAGTATAGGTGGCTGGGCTTTCAGATGTTGTATTAGTTTAACATCAATCAATATACCTAGTTCTGTTACTAGTATAGGTGATGGTGCTTTCAACCATTGCGGTAGTTTAACGTCGGTCATTATACCTAGTTCTGTTACTAGTATAGGCAATCATACTTTCTCTGGTTGTAAGTCCATAACATCAATAACTATCCCCAATTCCGTAACTAGTATAGGTCGTTGGTGTTTCTCTTTCTGTACAGGTTTAACATCAATAACAATACCCAGTTCTGTTACCAGTATAAGCATCTATGCTTTCGAATGGTGTACAGGTTTGACATCAATAACTATTCCTCATTCTGTAACTAGTGTGAGCTTTGGAGCTTTTAATCAATGTAAAGGTTTAACGTCAATCACTATACACGGTGTCAAGTACAAAACTGTTATTGGTAATGACGGCGATCTATGTGTTTACGATAAATCATACCACCACACCATAGACCATAGTGTTATGTCAAAGATTAAAGTATATTCTGGCACAAGGTGGTTCAATGGTGTTGAAGGCGGTGAAGTGAAACTCTCCAGCGAGATTGTGGTTGTGTGTGATGAATCTAGTTCGTTATACGCTCACGCCAATACGCTTGAAGAAGCAATAGATGGCTTGATGAAAATGAATATTAAAACAATATACATCTGACCTTGAAGAAGTGCTAGCGCTTGATTCTATCACCACTTAGAATAAGCACGAGTATAGGAAGCAGCGCGTTCGATGGTTGCAATTGTTTAAAAAAAATAAATACCCCAATTCTGAAATAAGCCATGTTATAATTTTAAATCAATTCCGGCATATAAATACAGTAGTAATTAAATTAAATTAAATCATTTTTTTTATGGAAACAATCATAAACAACGAAATCACGATAACTATAAAGTTAGACGTATCATCAAAAGATGTAGTTGGAACATTCGCGTGGGTATCTAGCAAGCTAGAAGAAATCTCAGCAACTCTCAAGTCAAGCCACACGCCAGGTGGTGTACCATGCCTAGTTTATAACCACCCCACGAACCAGGATAAAGCTGGCAACCCAATGTCTTACATACTGGCAATCCCGGCGTGCGAGAGCAGCGAGGGCTTCGCGAATGATTACACGTACATGCCCAACATAAACATGTACGTAACCAAGGCATACGGTAGAAAGGGCATGTTCTCTTACCTTAACGCCAGGGCAGAAGAAATCGTAGACGAGTTCATAGTCAAGTCAGCAACACTGTTCTCTGCAATTCTCGAAGAAGAATAACGTTGAGGGTATATTTAACCACTTAATAATATGTTAAATTACTAAAATACACGGGATTATGTAAAACGAACAAAACTTAAACACGACAGAAACACAGCTATTAAATATAGCTGGCGTTATAAACCGTTGGGCAATGTGTAAGATGGAAAGATATTAGAAAACTAATAACTGAGATTCGTATCGCGAATGGTTTATAACATCAAGTAAAGATACAAGTTGATGCAGAAGAAGGAAGACAAGTGGTTCGGACTCGAAAGGAGTGTCCTTTTAGATAATATACACGGGTTAGACAATTCGATAAAGAATGAAGTACTACCATACAACCTGACGGATACGAGTAAGAGGATGGACTTCTTGTCTAAACTCATCGACGATAAACGGGATAAGCTCATGTCAATCCTTACACGCAAGGCACGGGTTGACATGTACGGGTGGATGTACGCTAAATCCGAGAAGATGGTGATACCCAAGAACCTCGGGACAAGGTACGTGTTCAGCATGGAGGACATACACAGCGACTCGTTAAACGAGGCTCTAGCATCTGCCGTGAAACTGAACAGCAGCATAAACGATTACGACCTGTACATATCCGAGGTAACGTGTGCTCATAACGGTATAGACTGTGCGAAAACACTTCTTAATTTCAGCCTAAACCCACACATCAACGAGGTGTACGTCACGGACACAAGACACGTAAAGATAGACAAGTCGATACGGTATTATGCCAGGCAATGAAGCACAACAAAAAATAAATAAAATAAAACAAGGCACATGGCGGACGTTCAGTCACAACCAGAGAGGAATATGGACCTAGACCAGATAAAAGACTTGCTTTTATCCGATATGCGCCAACACAGTCTAGCTCCAATAGACAACGGCAAAGGTCTTGTATTCAATACGCAGGATGGTAAAGTGTTCATACCTGACCAGGCAATCGAATATTATTACACGGTGTTCAACGAGAACATACAGAAGATAGGCAAGTACGAGGGGTACATAACACAGGTACAGGAATGGCTCAAATCAGAGGATATCAACGTCAAATCTGAGAAACTTAAAGAAGTCAGCAAGTGGTTCAACATGTCAGAGTTATTCTCCGAGATATACTCCGTTGTTTCCCAGTGGTTGTCAGATGACACGGTCACCAAGGATATGATGTCTGTAATGTACGAGGCGTATTCAACCGATGATTCAGCCAAACTAGACGAGAGGACACTACCAGTGTACACCAAATCAATAAACAAGTCGTTGAGGTATTACGACATACTGTTGAGGATGTTCACAGTGATGGACAAGAAGATATTCGACAGGTAAAAATAATACCGTACGTTGCCACACATAATGATAGACGCATCTGGTATCCGCACGCCAGATGATTACAAGAAAGCGTTGGAGACGCTCGTGTCAAATATCAATTCCATCTCGGACACCGAGAATAAACCATGGGAATGCGATATCGAGCACGAGCCTGTTTTCGTTGGTAACATCAGTGATATACCGTGTGACCCGATATCCACATCCACACCCACGCCCGGCGATATCATTAGCGACGCTCAGATAATATCAACAGATTTAAAAAACCTAGACGGCATCACCAGCGACGCGATGTCCGCATTAAAATCAGCAAACGATGATTCGGTTAATTTCGCCAACAAGTTGAAGGAATGTATTTACGGTGGCGGTGGCGACGGGTACTCGAGCATACAGAGTATATCGGATAAAGCCAAGTCCGATGTCGAGTTGATGCAGAAGCTCATGCAAACAAGGGATGCTTACGTCGAACTCACGAGGAACATGTCCATGTTGTACAGGTATCACATGGGTAAGATAAGTGGGTTCAACAGCCGTGAAATTAATTTACCAGCAATATTCAACAGCATATTTACCAAGGCATCGACGATAGGTAACAAGCTGGGGAAATACTCCGAATGCATAGAGTACAAGTTCAACTCGTCTGCGTTCAATGCAGAGACTTTTTCCATAAGTGGTGATATAATGTCATACACGTTCTTGTTCACGAGGTACGACGACATACACGAATCATACACATCCAAGTTACTTACCGGCGGTAACGTAAAGGAACACACGTTCGATGAAGGACATACCATAACCGGTAAATTGTACGAGGAGTTCTACAACAAGATGGACGAGCCTGTAGACAACTTCTTCACGCTCGAAGAACGCGGGTTAACAACTAACGTGAGTGAAGCACAGAAAACAAACAACGATGGCATCACGGGACTATCGAAAGAAGAGATGTCCAAGATGGATGACTTAACGACGGTAAAGTACAAGACACGAGACGTGTATGTACGTAATTCAGACAAGCACAGGAAATTTTACGAGGAACTACCAAACGAGATAAACGACAGGTTAAACGAGTACTTCGACACACACATAGCTGGTGACATGGAGAAGCTATGCTCTGACATGGAGGAAATAGGTTATTATTACGGCGCGTTCACAAGGATAAAGGGTGGTTCGATATCCGATTCAACCGGGTTCATAAAGGATTACGAGGATTTAACGGGTAAAGACAAGGGTATAATAGCGAGCATAGAAGCGCGTATAAAGTCATTATCCGAAGCCACAAGCAAGGGTGCTATCATAGCCGAGATTAGGAAGAACCCTTGTTTCCAAGATGCCAAAGACCAGAACGACAGGGATATAGAACAGGAGATAGATATGGTCGGACCAATGCAAACCATATTCGGGTCTGACCCTAAGAACCCTAACCAGTGGGATGATTGTTACTGGATAGTGTTCTCTAGGCACGCCACGCAGTACGGTGCAACATTACCACTATACCCTGATATGAAAAACCCGGTGTCTTTCCAGTACTGGTCTGTCGGCATGATGGTACCAACACCAGCAGGTCTAGTCAAAGTACCGTTCCCGATAGTGTGGATACCGCTAGTGACAATTGATAGCCCAATGGGAGTTGTCGTGTTGTTCATAGGTATGTGCGGCATAACACCCAATATATACGTGTTTTACGCTGGTAACGACGGTACTAAGAAATTCGCGATAACGATGCGTGGACCGTCTGAACCTTTCGGGTACAAGGAGGAATGCGATACTCCCAAGATGTGCTCGAACCTAGGTTTACCTTGGCCGTCAATATCGTTAAACCCTGAATGCTTATTAGACATACCAAAGATCGTATCGGGTAATTACGCGCAATACTTAAGCAACGAGAACGAGTATTACGCAAGGCTTAAGGCAGACGGGTTATGCCTTCTACCACCGCAGTACCTCCTGCAATTCGGGCTTGATAAAATAGACATACGCGGGTGGATACTCGATTTAAGGGATAAGCTCATCAGGTTCATAATGCAGTTGGATTTCGTCAAGTTACTCACGACTATGTCGCTTGACGAGATAAAGCAAATCGTACATAACTTCATAAACTCGTTACCTTTCCCGTACTTGAAGATACCACCGTGGATGGACACGTTCAAGGTAATACTACCCGTGCTGAAACTTATCGACACGGTAAAGGAACTATTCGCATTCAAACTAGAGTTGAAACCTATATTCAAGTCACTTCGTGATGTTCTTAAAATACTGTTACTAAAGGTATTACATTCCAATAAAATAACAGAACTGATCAATAAACTACCCGGCAACATAACCATAGGCGAGGAGTTCATCAACGAGTTCGAGGAATTGAAGGACACAATGGTCGATATACTAGATATCGCAATTGATGCTATAAACCCGAACAACTTCGCGAACCTAGAGTTGTTCACTGCGCTTTACAACAAGAAGCTGAACATAAGTTTATTCGGGTGTTACAAGCAATTCACGATACCAGCGATAGACCCCCTTGGTGCATTAAATGCCCTATTCGAGAATATCAAATCGCTATTGAAGGGTATAAACCTTGGTGACTTCCTGTCTATAAACCCCAGGTCGTTCACCCGCAACATGATCATGGACATCTTGATGAACATAATAGACAACATCATACCCGACGTGGATATACCAGCCGGGCTTAACACGAACCTAGCCGATTTGATGAAATTACTGGCAGCACCGTTAGCAGTATTAAGTTCTATAAAGATAGAACCGGGTATACCGCTTATACAACCAATCGTAATCGACACATCGGTGTACAAGGACAAGATACTCGATATGTTCGACGGGTGGATAGATTCATTAGAGGAGATGTCTGATAATTTGAGCGACCAGGTAAAGCAGCAAATATACAAGATAATCGAAACGATAATAGACCCCGATAGCACTATCATGAAGCCGTTGATAACATCACTGGAGGCAATATTGAAACCGTTGGTTATAATGAACAACGTGCATAAATTGATGAAAGATTTAGGGTTGCTGGACAGCATACTGGATCCTGAGGGGCTCGCGAAGAAACTAGGGGAGATAGCGATAGCGGCAGCTAGTAGCTTGGTTGACTTTAACATGTCACACCTTGTTATAGATAGCGATAAATTAAAGGAAGCATACGAAAAACTGGCTAAAGCCAAGGTATTGAATTACGTGGTTATCGGGGTCGGGTGTACTTACGTCGGTCCACCATTCAAGAGAATTATTAGGCTAATGCATCCCATACTGAGACAGGATGACCTGCCACCGTTCGAGAGGTTAACGCTCGACAACATGCTGTTCGTTTTATTCCTAGATGACTTCTGTAGAGTCGCCAAGAGGCACACCATATTCGGAGATACGATAGTGTAGTATATATACCGGTTACTTCACATCATTTATAGTATTAAGACAGTTTAATTTAGTTGGTGTATTCTTCACAACACTTGATGAAAATACACCGGTATCTTCCTTCCTGCGCCTTTCGCTGAGGTACTCGCTTATATCTTCTACCGTCTTATCTACCATAAAACCATCCCGTGTAGTTATCTTGTTACCATTCATCTCATCTATCACCAACACGCCGGCGAACTTACCATACTTCTTGATGTTATCTAAATTGGGTATACCGTACAAGTATGATGTCTGCACTTTATCGTAATCGATGTATAATAACATCAATAGCCTCATATCTACATCACGCACATCGCCTTTGTTTATTACAAGCCTATCCAACCCACTTTCAAACAAATCATTGAATATTATGAGTGGGACATTCTGGTACAACACGTTGTCATAAGAACCTATGTAACCTTCACGCGAGGATACTATCTGGGATGAGTACATGTACATCTTGTGCCCGTTTATATTCCTTGGCGTGTACCCAACACCCCTAGGGTTATGGAATATGCTGATGTTAGCCCTCGTTGCACCAACATCCAACACAAGGTCGTCAATCTTATCCTGCAATGTCAACACGTCCGAACACGATATATCGAACGGGTACTTCTCGAAATCAACGTTATCGTATTTTATCTTCAATATCCTCAAGTCATTATGTAGTTTAGCGTATTTTACATTCAACGTATCAAACGATAGCCTCAAGTCAGCACAACCTGAATCCTTATTCCCGGAAGATATGAAATAATTCATCGAGAATATGAAAGACACCAAAATCATTGATACAACCATGAAGGTTACTATCAGTTTGGTAACCTTGGTGACAGAATCAGTAGACTTCTTAGATTTATTGCCGTTAACACCCGAAAACAGCATATTGACGAGGGAAACTATAAGATTCACAACGCTATCCATCACGAAATATTTGTTTATACCGTTATTTATACGCAGATGTGAAACCACGTATAAATAAAAATAAATACAGCATGATTAATAATTCAATAGTGCCATTATTCGAAGATTTCACACAGAAAGTAGAGGCATCCAAGGTACCGAGACTGTCAATAAATATACTTAATCTACTCAACACACAGATAATGAACGAGATAGATTCGGAGAGAATCTACAAAGCAATGTCAATATACCTGCACGACAACGATATGTTGAACGCTTCCAAGTACTTCTTCGACGAATCTAACGAAGAACACGACCACGCCAACAAGATATATGGTTACATGTTCGACATGAACTGCACACCTGTTGTACCCAAGAACGTTCTTGACGTGAGGGTCGAGTTCACCGATGTCAGGGATGTGATAGCGACTTCACTCGCGCACGAGATCGTCTTATCTAACGCGTGGAACAACATAGCGAATGTAGCGAAACAAGAAGGTGATAACGCCACGCTATCGTTCGCCCTATCATTCGTTAACGAGCAGATAGAAGAGGAGAACAAGTTCAGGGATATACTATCCAAGATTGATTCAGGCATGCCTAACTGGGAGCTTGACACGCAATTCAAATAACAATAACCAATATGATGGCAAGCGAGATTAACACGATATACACGCCACTAGTCGAGGTACAAGTCAAATCCATATACAGAGGCAAGGATAAGGAATTACACATAGATCTACCCAAGAGGTTAGCATTGGCAACACCAGACATGGCGCGTAGCATAGAGTTGTTGCAAGACGAGATGGCAATACAGTGCGGCTATCTAGTACTTAGCGACATGTACAGGAGCTACGATATGCAGTTACAAGCTCACCTCGATTTCAGGAACAAGAAGAAGACAGCGTTCAGCCCACCACCCGGCGGTAGCTTCCACGAGGCTGGTAGGGCGATAGATATATCAATAGCCGACCTCGGCATGACACTCGCTCAATTCTGGGGGGTATCGAAGAGATTCGGGTTCAGCCCGGTGATACATGAACCGGTGGCAACGATGAGCGAGGCGTGGCATTTCGACAACCTCGGTAGCCACAAGGTAGTCCTCAACTATTACGGCAGGTTGGAAAAAAAGAAGATAAAATCGTACACGGCTGCCGCCATTAGCGGGATACTCGCGATCGGACAAGGTGTTGATGTGTTTTCGAAATGTAAGGACGAGGCAACATTGCAGTTCTTCTTGATACGCTGCGGGTGTCACCTCGGCGAGGTCGATGGTAAGATAGGCAACGCGACGATTAAAGCACTCGAGTCTCTTGAGATAAAACACGAGTCTGTACAGGAATCTCTGGTTAAGGTCGCAGAGATACTCAAGACTAAATTCCCCGACGAGTACGTGGTAGGCAAGGATGTTGTCATAGCGGGATAATGAAAATGGAGTGAAACTTGATTCACTCCATTTTTGTTTCTACAACATCACTTGATACAAATACATGAATTGTACTTCCGGCGTAAATTCCTAACTGCCGCGTTCAATGTTTTAGCATGTACGTGCAACAAAAACGGCTCGTGGCACACCACCACAAGCTCATCCGATAGTTTCAACTCGCCGTTTTTGATACCATTGAAACACATTGCACCAGCATAAACACCAACGAATGACATAACAGGATGGTTAATTGTATGATGTCTCGACTTGTCGTAAAAGTACACGAAATCATCACTAACGATAACATCGTACACAGTACCACGTATGGTTATTGATTTTAAATCTTCACAACCGTTGAAAACATTATCACCAATATACGTTACAGAATCAGGGATAGCTATTGATGTTAACCTAGTGCAACCATTGAAAGCAGCATACTCGATGCGAGCCACCGATTCGGGTATAGTTACAGAAGTTAAACACTCACAAAAGCCGAAAGCGTCACTATCTATGCTCGTTACGGAATCAGGTATAACTACCGAGGTTAAACCAAAACAATAATAGAAAGCACAATTACCTATGCTCGTCACCGAATCTGGTATAATAACAGAAGTTAACCTCCCGCAATTATGGAAGGCATACGAGCATATACTCTTGACATTACTTGATATAACCACAGATATCAACCCGATACAACTACCGAAAACACCCTCGCCTATGTCAGTAACGGAATCCGGGATAACCATTGATGTTAAACGAGAACATCCATAGAAAGCATAATCACCAATATGCGTCACAGAACATGGGATAGTTATAGATGTCAAGGACACGCAACCACTGAACACGAGTTTACCTATTACCGTCACAGAATCCGGGATAACCATTGATGTTAAACGAGAACATCCATAGAAAGCATAATCCCCGACATACGTAATAGAATCTGGAATTGCTATCGACGTTAAAGATTCACAATCATAGAACATGAAATCACTTATAATACTAATAGATCGTGGTATGGATAACGATGTTAAAGACCTGCAACCATGGAACGCATTATCACCTATGCTCGTAACCGAGTCGGGTATGGCGATTGATTCAACACAATTGCATCCATAGAACGCAAAATCACTTATACGTGTAACAGAATCCGGGATGGCTATTGATGTTAAATCCACGCACTTTTTGAATGCGTATTTACCAATACACGTGACCGAATCAGGGATTATCACGCTAACAACGCCAACATCGACATGTAAAAGCGTGGTACCGTCTTCACTCAACTTGATTCCATTAACTAACATATCTTTAATATTTAAATCGATTGATAATATTGCATATTTACAATAAAAATATATTCAAAAAAATAGTTTCCCAATATTTTGTTATTAAAATATAAAAAAAAGAGCGGGCGTTAGACACCCGCTCTTCTCGTTAAAAAACTATACCGCTCACGTACCGTTTGACACTGCGGTTGGATTTCAAACCATTAACGGCAGCGTATTGACCCACATTGTAAGAAGCCACGACACGCTCCCACAATCTATCCCCACTTAACCCACGCTCCTTCCAATACGATTCGAGACACATCATCATGTACGCGCCGACACGTATGTAATCCACCGCTGTTGCCGAACCCTTGGGACAAGTGACACCTGCACCCGCCGCGTATTCATCCCACGCTATCCTAGTAACCTGCGTGTAACTATTGACACACTCGTGGTTGAAAGACGATTCTGAATAAATCATTCTGTAAAAATACTCGGGCGGGACATTGTAAATAACCCTGTAAAACTCCATCGAAGCGATGTGCTCATCAGGTACCGACTCGACCATCTTCTTGATAGCACCCTTGCCGCCGCTGTTCCTGACACCATCTACATACACGCATATAGAATCGCGTATCCTAGATATACAAACACCATAATATTCTTTCTTAACATCCACATAATCAACCTTTTCAAACATACCGTTACAAACAGAAGACACTACAACTAAAATAAAAAACACAACAAATACTAATCTCAAAAAACCTTTAACCATAGATTTATTTTTTAAACCAGGTTCTCTTCATCGAGAACCTTCCTCAACTTGTTTCTGACTTTCATGTAGTCAACCCGTACTGTATTTATATTCATGTTCATGCTCTTGGCTATATCCGTGTGGCATATACCCTCGATCGCGAACATGTTGAACACCTTGTTCTTCCTGTCACCCATGGACATGACATTATCGTTTATGAACTCGCACATGTTGATGTACTCGTAATCGCTACCGCAATCAGCACAAGAACCGTGGATGAAATCAGGCACGACGTGGAACTTGCAATCCATCGTGTACCGCTGGTCAACACCCGAAGGTAGAGTGCCACCAGCAACATCAGACTTGAGCATACCGGCGGTCTTCACGGAGTTAACAGCCACGTTCATCCTAACCTTGCGCCTGCGGATAACATCGAGGCAATGCGTTGTCGCGACCTTGTACAGGAACGATTTACAGCAATCCGGGTCAACCTTGTCCATCATGCCACTCACCTTCACGAAGACATCGTGCGCCACATCCTCGGCATCCATCACATCCACGAAGTACTTCTTGCAAACACGCTTGACATAACCAGAGTATTCCACGTACACGCGCTCGAACTTAACATTATCACGAACCATAAGCTGTTGTTTTTGTATCCCTAATATACCAAAAAAACAACACTGCGCAAATATAATCAAAAAACATCACATCCAAATTATTTAAGATAAATAATAAAAAAACAACCGCACATGCTACACAAGGAGCTGGTGAAGGATATAATAGACGAAGTAACTTTCTCGGGCGCATTGCCTTACAAGATACCAGACAAAGAAGTGGACCGCGTGATAACCAACGCCAAGAACTACTTCTACGACTACTGGAGATATGCGTTGCAGAAGAAGAACCTCGTCATCCCCAAGTCGGTGTTCCAGCACCCCAGCTTCGCAACGCACCGTGGCATCGTGCTACCGGATTGCGTCAAGTACGTCCACGACCTGAAAGAGCTAAAGGGTAACAGCATATTCGGGTCGATAGACAGAGACCTCGGCGACCAGAAGTTCGTCGGTTCCGAACTGTTCATGACACCATTCATCGGCGAATCACTCGTGTACAGGGTAGCCATGTTCTCGTTCCTCGACATAACCAAGAACCTTACGCTAGACACCATAGCGTTCGACTACAACCACAGCACACATTTCCTTCAAATCCTCGGGCGCACACCAAGGGTTGATGTTTACATGATGGTGAGCAAGAAGATAGACGATGCCTACCTGTACGAGAACGAGTTGTTCCAGAGGTACGTGAGGGCTAAGGCCAAGATACGCACCAACGAGATGCTATCGTTCATGGGTGACTTCCAGCTACCTGGTTCGTTCAAGCTCAACTACTCTGCCATAGCCAAGGGTGCCGAAGACGAACTAGCAGAGATAAAGAAGACCATAGAGGAGGAGAACACCCCCGACTTCATATTCATGGAACACTACTAGAACAAGCCGAACGACAACACGTTGAGAGTCTTGTTGACGTAAGTGTTGCTATCTTGTATACAGCAGAACATCTTCTCGACAATACCGCACCTGTTCGCGAAATCGCCCACTTGCATGGCATCAAGCGAGAACCACTCGTTGCGTATATTCTCCGTGCCGTAATACTTGTGCAGATAAGACTCCACCTTGAACGCGTGCTTGCTCTTGAATATAGCCATCACCTCTATGTTGTACGGGTTTCCGGTCTGCAACTGCCTGACCCTACCCATTATGTCGGACTTGGTGACACCTATCTTGTAGGACATATTACCATCAGAGTCGCAACACCTTAACAAGTAAACAAGCACGAGTTGTTATTTTTTTTATAATAACGCGTAAAATACAAGCTAAATTATAGCGTGTATTCCAAAAAAAGTGTTTACCTTTGTACGACAATCATATTAATTAACCATTAAACCTCTCAACTATGAAACTGACAGCGACGATATTAATGGTAATGCTTGTAGCATCAACTCAAGTAGAAGCCAGGAATGCAATGACCGTCGTCGTCGGGTACAGCATAGAAACACCACGCTCGCGCGACAAGATAAAAACCATGATGGAGATAGCCAAGCATAACGGGAAAGAAGTGAGGCTATTCGAATACCCCAACACGAACATCAAGGATATAATCGAATCATGCAAGACATCGGACACGCTCGTCCTGTTATGTCACGGTGACCCTAAAACCGCGATGATCTTCATAAACAGAGAACCAACAACACCGGAAGAAATACGACGAGATTTAAGGCTCGTTAAAAGCTCAACTCTCATAATACAGTCTATATGTGGTTCTACAGGCGTGGGTGCGGGAGAATGTCAGGAAATGATATGTAAATCGAAGATAGGCGATAAACACGTACCGACCAAATTACAAAAAGATCGTATAGAGAGATTCATATCGGCATTCAGCAACAGCAATATCAAAACGTACATAGCGACCAACTCGTCAAACATCAACCACAGGGATCTAGTGACGGATAGACAAAGTGGCTACAAGTATAAATTCAACGGCAATGATGTAACCATATACAACAACATGGTTGAATGCAATATGGCGGGTGAATGATACACACACCCGCCATACAATATCAAATTAATAGTTGGGACAAGCTATTGATTTAAGTTTATCAACATTTTTCTTTGTGAAATGCTTGATTGTCTTTTTATGTGCAACACGATCACCAAAAGGTATACCGGGAGTTTTTTCCTTAGATAAATGATACGTTGTGTCCGTTTTATAAGTTGTACCCGCATCTTCATTAGCGACTTTTTTAACGGTAAACACAACGAGCTTAACGTATCTAGCCGTAGGATCATCCTTACCACCTTGCTCAACCAGGTTATTCACTTCAACGCTATCAACGTTAGATGCCGATAAAAAGTTGTTAGATTTCAAATGGTCTATGATAGACTCTGAACGTTTCTGAGATAGCTGCGTGTTATTCATTATACCAGTCTCTTCCTTCATTCTTGCCGATATCGGTGTTTTATCGGTTGAAGATTCTATGGCAATCTTGCTCACGTTAGCACCATCTGCCATTATACTATTGAACATATTGGCTATGCTATCCTTGCTCTTCGTATCCAAAATGAACCTACCACTCTCGAACGAATTAGATAAATCAAGCTCGTACTTGACCATCTCCGCGACGGAATCCTCTACTATCTCATCTATAAGGTTTAGAACGCTTGTGTTTTCAAGCGTCCAACCTAGCTTAACATAATTATCGGCGATTTTCTTCGATTTAACCTCGATGTGCTTCTTATCATCTGGGTTGATATTACCCTTATCACCCTTACCACCAGCAAACCCGGATAAGGCAGACGCACCCATCATCGTTGCCAACGCTATGTTCTTCAAAGAACCCTCGTTTATGCTACTATCGACATAATCGACACGAATAGCCTTTTTCTCGAATAAAGATACCATAATATAACGTTGTATTTTTTTTATTATTTATTCGATAGTACAGTCATAAACTACCACGTCGTCGACACCATTCAGCTTATCGATTGACCTGTACATTATCCTGTGTGCATCGTCCAGCAACCTACCTGACCTGACCCTGTTGCCGTGTTTCTCGTGCTTGTCCTCGTAATCAATGACCTTGTACTTGATACCATTATCCTCGAGCATCTTCACTATACCTTCCTGTTCTTTATCGCTCAATGCCGAATGGAAGGCGAACGCGAAACCACCGACACCGGAAACCTTCGATTCCAACCTAGATGCAGTGTTCACTACGTTGCCGAAGTAATCAACGAGCGACTTGCCCTGTCTCTTGGTATCCCTCTGCTTGACATCACCGTAGCACATGCCGATACGGAGCATTATATTACCTTTACCTACCTTCAACTTGTTGTCTTCCAAGTCTGACTGCACGTCGACCGCGAACCTGATACCATCTTTAAGCGTATCGAACGTGATGAAATAAGCATCGCCGATTGATTTTATGACATCACCGTCGTTATTGTCGGCGAACTTGAACACCCTTTCCTCGTGTTCCATTAGTGCCTCGTACATCTTGTCCTCGTTATCATTCCACAACGACGAACTACCCTTTATATCAGTAAATAATATACACTTAGTGGCATCAACTACACCCGTGTTCTTCTTCTTAGCTTCTATCAATATGAAATCATCGTAGGTGACGACGCTTGGTATAAACAACATTAAATTGGGTTTATTTTTATTTATACAGCACAACGATATAAATAAAAAAGAAACACCGAACATGCCTAAGATGTCAATCAAGGAGAAACTAGCACAGAAGCAGACTAGACCCTACAGCACACCATTATTGAAGAGAACATCAACAGGTACAGACGCACCAAGACCGAAACAAGGTTGTTGCGGTAAGACTAAATCTTGAGATTGGATATGCTGCACATTATATCAGCATAAGTCTTCGGGTCATTGCTGCGTATATCGTGTAGCAACTCGGTTTCCTCCATCCTTAACAAACCTAGAGACACCGCAATCTCCTTCTGTTCGATCTCCAGCTCGGCAATCTTTAACTTCATGCCGTCAATAGATTCCGTAATACCGTCATACTTGGCGTACAATTCCTTGTACCTTTGTATTATACTATTAATCTTACCGATGTACTCTTCCATACTATATTCTTTTTTACTTGTAAATATACCTGTTAATATCACCACCTTCTATCTCGACACTCAACGTCTTGTTCAACGACATCGATATCTTGTTCAACACCATAAGCATCGACTCCATGTTTTTGTTTATCATCTGTATCTCCGACCTCAATTCATTTATCGCATTGCTGTCGCCACCGCTGTTACCGCCACCGATGTTACCGCCTTGTTTGGCGATGCTCATGTTGTCTATCGTCCTACCAAGCTTCTCGTTGTTGTACTCGTCTATCTTGACTATCTTGGTGAACAACTCGTCGACCTTCTTTATCTTGTCGTCTGCCAGCTTACCCATCGCGTTGAACGTCTTCTCGAACGAGTTACCTATCTTCTCTATCGCCGACGCTGATTTGGTAAGCTCGGAATTCTTATTGGCGATGTTAATTATAGTCTCGCCGATCTTCGTGAAGCTATCCGACTTTGTCATCTCGAGCGACGAGAACTTGCTGAACGACGTGACAAGAGTGTTCATAAGCTTGGGGTAAGATGCATCGAAGTTCTTGTGCTTCGAATAAGCGTCGAATATACCGAAAGCCTTCATGGAAACATCGGATATGACACCCATGGACTTGTTTATGATATCAATATCATCACCGACCTTGGTCATATCACCAATTATCTTCTTGTCAGTGAACGGCGCGATGGTAGACGATATCATCTTCTTCAAAGATACCGCGACAGCATCCATGTTGATTTTCTTACCTATCAAATCGGAAACACCCTTCACGACGTTAACTATGCTACCTAGGTTGTTGCCGACACCCTTTATGGCATTCATACCCTTCTCTATATTCGACTTGCCGAACCACCAACCCCTATCAGCGTTGGGGTTCGCGCCTATCTCGCCAAGTGCCGACGTGATGGACATGATCATGGTCTTTATATTATCACCGACCAGAACGAGCTGGTCCTTTGTCATGTTGACACGCTTGCCATCCGAGCCGATGAAAGTCAGGTTCGCGAAATCCTGCGTCGCCTTGGCTATGCTTACCAGGTTATCACCCACGCCTGAAACAGACTCGACACCTTTCTTTATCATGTCGTACTTGAACCACTCGACGTTACCGTTCGTCATCCCTATCTCGGCGAACGAGGAACCAACGGCACCTATAACCATCTTCATGTTGGTCGATACGGTCTCCATGGCTGCGGTCGTGAGCTGCACCCTGTTACCCTTGCTATCCACATAGGTGAGGTTGGCGAACTCCTGCACGCCCTTGGCTATACCGACAAGGACATCACCGACACCCTGCACAGCCCTTATACCCCTAGATACGGGGGAGTTCTCGTCGGTCATATTGCCCTTACCTATCTCGGCGAACGGTCTGGCAACGGCAGTGATAACCTTGTTTATCAACCCGTCCTCGCCGGTCAACTTGTCTAGCGGCACATTGAGCTTGCTGAACAACAGCAGACCAGAACCTATCGTGATGAGCGAAACCCCTATGACGACCATCGACGCTGCGCCGAGCAATATCAACGGCGACTTCAAGCCCAACCACGCGTAAGATGAACCGAGGCTATCCAGCAAGTTGGACATCGTTTCGGGGTTAGTCTTGTTCAAATCAACCTTGTTCATGATAGCCATACCAGCGGCAAGGAATATCATGGACACGGACACCATTATCAACGCGGCGGCACCTGGTATTATCAATATCGCGGCAAGCCCGAGCAAGCTGAACGAGCTTATAGCCACGTTATTTACCACGTTGTTCACCCTCTCCACCTGCTCGTCCGTGACCGTCGACAGCATCTTTATACCGAACGCAGCTACAATCATAGACACGGATATCACCAGCAACGAAGCAGCACCAAGTATAGCGAGAGGGGCAGCTATACCCAGCGCGATGGTCGCGGCTGTTAAACCACCTATTATCGCGCCAGCCTTGCCTATATCCTCCCACGATACAGACTTCAACAACATCACGGAAAACGTGGCTATAAGCAGCGAACCAGCTATGGCGATTAAGATAACAGCACCACTATTTGCCACGTTCTTGGCTAGACCTAACAGCAACGCGGCACCACCGAGACCGACCATGAGGACACTAGCCTTTATCAAGTCAGCTGGTTCAACGAACTTCATCAACATAACCGACAAAGTGGCGACGGCAACCGCACCAGCTATGGCTACCAAAGCAACCGCACCATCCTTGGCTGTATCCTTGGCTTTACCGAGTATGAACGCGGCACCACCGAAGATGGCGACAAGCACAGCCGATTTCATCAAGTCGGCAGGCTCTACGTACTTCATCAATATGACAGATAAAGCCATCACGCCTAGTGCCACGCTGAAACCCACCATGGCTTTAGAACTATCCTCTACCGCCTTGCCACCACCTATTTTATTAATCATAGCCATGGACACGGCAAATAAAGAGAACACGGCGACGAGACCCACGCCCATCAATAGATCGGTTGGTGTCAATATCCTTGTGGCGAATAAAGCGAGCGTGAACACACCGATAGCACCAGCGATATACATCATCGACATGTTGGCATCCTTGGACTTATCCTTGTCCTTGCCTATCTTGTCCATCGCTATAGTGGTGAGTGCGAGTACTGGCGATAGCAGCATCAACCCCGGTATCCCTATCAACAGGAGGGGTGTTGACGCTGCTGCCGCGAGCGAGAACTTGAATATACCACCTGATATAGTATCGAGTGCCTTGCCGACTTTATCAGCCTTCTCTGGGTTAAGGTCTTTCATCCTGTCCTTGCTCATGAAGTCAGATATGAAATCAATGAACTTCTTCGGACCGTTCATCTTGTCAGCCATGCTGAACAACATCAACCCTACGCTCATCTTGCTTATGTTGGAACCAAGCGAATCTATAACGGTGGACATGGACGTGTACAGCTTGGATATCTCTTCTGGCTTCTGTACCTTGCCATCCAATGTCATCGCATTAGTTATGCTGCGTATGAAAGCAGTGAACTTGAACGGGTCTGTCTTCTCGAACAACGATACCCCCTTGGCGATCGGCGTGATATTATCACCAAGTTCCTTGAATATAGTAGTAACAGCCTTGAACATGCTGCTGACGGCAGCAGCATCCTGCAACTTTCCGTCGAGCGTCACCGCGTTGGTTAAATCGCGTATGAAAGCAGTGAACTTGCCAGGCTGACCAGCGACCTTGAACATTATAAGACCCGTTGTCAATTGAGGTAAAGACGCCGCTATATCCTTCAACCCCGATAAATCAATGGTATTCTTGGTAGCCGTCGTACCAGCACCAGCCTTTGAACCACTCTCGCCAGCAGCCGCCGCGTTACTAGCCATCGTTTTCTTTGAATCCCCCGTAGCCTCGGCGAACTTATCGAGCGATTTAGATATGTCAGCCAACGAATCCACTATGTTGTACATGACCTTCTCGATACCATCGTACCGTTCCATCATCGCATCAAGGGAGTACTCGAGGAAACTATGTATCCCGCGAGCCTCTTCCAACAAGGATTGAGTTTGTTCAGACATGTGTTGGCTGGTGTATTTATGTTATTTATACAAGGCAAACTTACAAACAAAAAAGACACGGTATACATACACCGTGTCTTTTTTTGAAGTGCATTACCGTTATGCTTGTGCTTGTGCCGGTTGTGCTTGTGCTTGTGCTGGTTGTGCTTGTGCACCTTCACCGCCGAATTCGGAGTTCGGTTTCAACACCTTCTTCTTGGCTTTGGCAAGGTCATTCTCATGTAAGAACTCCTCGCTCAAATCCATGTACTCCCTCATCAGCAAGTCGAGGTCGAACTTCGGCAAGTCGTTCTCGTCCTTCATCTCGTACAACGTCTTGACGGTTTTAGCACCGCGCTCGTTTATCTCTGACTTCTTCATGCGCTCGAATATCTTCTCGTCGTTGTACTTGATGCCTATCATGTTCCTCAACCTTGTATTCTTCTTCAACAAGTCGTTGTTCAAGCACATCTGGATGTATATCGGTTTAGTCATCACCTCGCAGAAATGCGTCCTCAACCTGTCTATGAACCTCGTGTATGCGTTCTCCTCGCGTGTCACGCTATCCGGCGACATCAGGTAAGAACCACCACCCTCGTTGTAATCCCACCTAGAGAACGGCAACTTGGAACACAACTTCAACTGCTTGAAGAAGTAGTTCAACAGCTGCGAGTCCTGCAAGTCAGGACCCTCGAACGTCATCGGCTCTATCTTTATAGATTCACCAGACTTGTTAACGGGAGTGACGTAATTCTTGAAGTAATGTAACTTCGGCTGACCATCGACTAGCATCTCGCCCGTATCCTGGTTAAAGTGTATGTCCTCCTTGAAAAGGTTCATGTACTCGCGCATCTCCTCCTTGGCGCGGTCAACCATCTTAGTGCCTATCGGGATCTGCGTGTTCAGCCTCACGGCACCGTACATCATATGCCACATTATCTTCGAATACTCGGTTAGCCTCAGGACGTTGAAAGGACGAACCATCCCCTCGACGAAAGATATCCTCTGCGACTTGGCATTGGACGAGTACTGGATGTATATTATCTGGTTATCCCCTAGTGTCCTGTAATCATTACCAACCCTCTGCACCCACTCGATGTACACGCCGCCAGACGAGTCCTGCTTGCCAATAGGGTAAAGCGTGGCGGGGTCAAGCTCCTTGAAACTAATTATACGCTTAGGTTTAGCCGGGTTATCGTATATTATCTCGTAGGCGAGCGAACCATCTATTAGGTACTGGTAGAACATCTGCCAAGCCGTGATACCGTTATCGAAGCCCCACGCCGAGTAGATGTCGTCGAACGTGTCCATGTACTCGTTCATCAACTGCTCCTCGTCTATCTTCTCGTCTTTCATGGAACGTATCGCGCTCCTAGTCCTCAATGCCTTGCGTATGTCAGCCGGGTGGCAGAACATGTTGTTCTGGTCGTATACTATGACATCGTTCGCTATGTTGTCTATAACGAAATCTATCTCGGCATTAGATGCCAGATCCCTTAGCTTCTGGCGCTTCGTCTGGTAATCAAGGTTGAAGAACGCTATTGATTTAGTCCTGTACCTAGATGTGGTATCGGCAAGCGCGAGCGAGTAATCGAAGAAGGAATCTCCGAAGTTGCCACGCTGCGACATCTCACCCTGTATGTACCCTATGGCCTTCGAGTTCTTAACCAACAGCCCGTCAAACTTACCATTTATCTTGGATAGCGGGTCTTGATTATCACCACCCTGTTTGTTAAAAAAACCTGCCAATATATGACGATTATTTTATATTAATGTGCGTCTTGTTAAAAGAACCACGCTTCATATCAACCAGCATGATAAGTTTTTACTGCACTATTTATAAACGCACGAACGGTCTATATAATTATCATCAAGAGAATATAGACCTCTCGCCAACCCTGCACGGGTTGACGTAACTAACATCATCGACCCACTCTATAAACTCGAACTTCCTCGTCTTCCTATTCATGCACACGACACCGAACATCATATCATTACTTTCACAGCACGACTTAGCAGCCCTGAACTTGGCTATGTTCACCTCCACCAGCTCGCACGCCTTCCTGTACTTCTTCCTAGATTCCGTCGTAAGCTTCCTCGGTCGCTTCGGGTACTCGGTGTGTTCCCTGGGTTTAACCTCTATGAGCCACTTGACAACAGTCGTGTTATCAGACAGCAACATCTCCATGTACATGTCCACGAAGTACCTGTGCTGCCTCATATCTATAGGGTTTATATACGTCACACACATGGCTTCCGCCCCGTACTTTATTATGCTCGGGGTGGTGTCGCACCATTTCAGGAAATCAAATTCCCACCCAGACCTGTATATTATCTTACCTACATCACCGATGTACTTCTCTGGGTTAGAAGGTATGAACTTTCCCTGGTGGGTGTGACCATTTAGATTTGGCTGTAAAAATTCGTTAATCCACACGTATATTGGATATATTTACGCCACATATATACGCCAACGTATTGTTAAACGTACTCTCGTTAACAGAGTTGATGCGATTTATAGATTCCATGCGCATATCAAAGATACTACTGTTACCGATAGACTCCTTTATCAAAAGGGATTCATTAATAACACCCTTGAAATCAACTCCGTTGATAACTTCATTGATATTCTGGCGTTCTTCTAACGAACCAAACGACTTTTCGACAACTTTGTTAAATTCACACAACATGTGGTCTATACTAGCAAACGTGCATTGTTTACCTTCAATCATGCTCCTATAAGATAGGAAATTGTTAAACACGCACAACGCTGCAACCATTTTATCATTCGTTCCCATAACATTATTGCTTTTTATTAAAATTAACTTCACTTAAATTATTTGTACAAATATAGTAAATAATTATATGTAAAGTCAAGCATTTCCCTATTTTTTTTTCTTAACCCAATCTAAATTAACTTTCTTCAAGAAAACATGCTCCATCTTGCTATAAGCATTGCCATCATAAACGCCAAATATTTTACCCGTGCTACGCTCGATCCAGAAATCATCACCATACTTCTCCTTCATTTCAAGATACAATTCCTTGATTTCACTTACCAAGATAGACCTGTCTTTCGATAAAGGCGATGGGTAAAAACCAAATGAATACTTGTATTCTGCACCAGACTCATCAATTAATCCAATTTCAGCCTTAGAATCAGCTTTTGTATTCACGTCATTTGCATCATCAATAGGTACGAAATTGTAATAATTCCTATTGCACGCAACAAATACATCGAATACAAACGTTTGTAAACTCTCCAATCTTTTTTTGTTCTCGGTTTCCATTATATTAACTGAATCATCATTAAAATCACTCTCGGCCAAGAAGAATTCATCGAATGTTGGCATTTTAATTTTCAAGTACATAATAAAATATTTTTAAAGGTCATATACGATTATTTATAATCGAAAAAGGTTGGTGTTTCCACCAACCTTTCATTCTGATTTAAAGAACCGTCACGTTCCTGTTAACCTTACCATCGAGCGGTATCACGACCGTCAGGATACCATCTTCCATCTTGGCGTGGAGCTTTGATAGGTCCGCGCCATCTGGCTTGTTGTACTTCTTGTCGAAAGAGAACAGCAGCTCGTTGCTTTTAACCGACTCGTTGGACTTGATGTTGATTATATCACCATCCACGCTCACCGAGACATCCGTCTTCTTGAACCCTGGCAGCATGAACCAAGCCGTGTATGTGTTGTCGACTTTTTTTGTTATAAACTCCACGTCATTCTTAATACGGCAACACTTGCCACCACCATCCTTAACATCATTACTAGCCGTCACCGACTTAAAGAACTCATTAGATAAGATTCTTTCTAATTCACAGACTGTAAACCCACTTTTTATCATAAAAAATATATATTAAAATTTAAACATTAATATTACAACCACCGTGCCAATATAAAAACAATGACAAATTGTCATTGTTTTTATATATTTTATTGAAATTATGTCATCTTTTTGTTCAACAAGCCGTTCAATTTAGATATGAACTTGTCGTATATCCCACGGATATCAAGTAGTGGCTTCAATGCACCGCTCGGTATGTCGAACTCTAGGTAATCACCATCACCCTTCCTGTTCATAGAGGTTATCGTCAGCACACCGTCGTTCATCTTGCCAAGCATCTCGTACTTGAATCCGTTCAACCTGTACGATATGCAAACATTACCTGATGTCTTGACGCTTACATTGATAAGCGGGTCTTGTATCTCCAAGAATATTACGACGACATCCACTATCTTCGCGTGGTCAGACATCTCCGGCACGAGCATCTCGTTCATTATATCGTGGTAACTTGTTATAGTTGTACCCATGTTAGAAATCGCTGCCTTTTTTGAAATCAACCGACTTGGACTTACCACCTTGCTCCGTAGACCCACCGGAATACTTCTCCATGGTCTTATCTATACCGTTTTTCTTTATCTCTTCGGCTAGTTTCAACGTGTTGGTGTATTTCTTTATACCGTCATCATCATTGCTCGCGTGTACTTCCTCCAGCTTCTTCTTGATGTTCTTTATCTCAGCATCAACATCAATCTTCATGTCGCGCATAGCACTGATGTACTTGACGGCATTAGGTGACTTCTTAACAGGTGCTTGTGATTCCTTCTCGCCACCTTCTTTACCAGCATCATCCTTCAACTTAGACTCCATAGCCGCTATCTCGTCGTCGATAGCCTTGTTCGCAAGTTTAACCTTGGCTATCTTGGACAACACTATATCGGCATCCCTGTACTTCTCGTCGCCCTGTAAAGATTCCAACGCGTTGTTTATGGAAACGTACTTCTGCTTGGTAGCGGTAGCCCTAAGCATGTCAACGTGTGCTGACCACTTAGGGTTATCCGCTTTAAGCTTGTTCAATTTAGCATCGAGTTCCGCATCAATAGCGTCCTCGTGCTTCTTCATGTTATCGAAACGGCGTTTTATGTCCGACGTGTTTATCTTAGCCTTCTTGGCAAGTTCTAGTTCGACCTCGGCACGCAACCTGTCCTTTACCGCCATGTATATCTCCTGGTTGTAATCCTTTAGGTACTTCTTGAACAACTGGGTATCAACGACACCCTTGCCGAACTTGAAAAGACCACCTACCTTGTCGCCAACCCAGCTTAACGCCTTACCTAGCCCCTCGTTTACTTGTTCGCCGCCACTTTGCAAAAAAAAACCTTGGTGCAATCAGCCGCGTTAGAATCAACATCATTCACATTGGACACGCCGATATGCTCGTTTATAGCGAACCTGCCGTTACCGTGCTTCTCGTAAATAGAAGCGAGGAACGATTCAAAAGATTCCCTCTGTGATTCGGTAAGCATCGTCTTGTCGTTCTTGTCCATAGATTCTATAGCCCATGCCGGCAACACGAACTCGCCAGCGATAGCCGACTCGTTAACAGAAGGTATGAAAGTAACCTTCGTGCATGTGGTCTTGATGTCGTCTATGTCGTTAACATCTTGTTCACCGATAGACTCGCCAACTTGAAACTCTCCGTCGCTGTACTTCGACATTAACTCCTGTGTGAATTTAGCAACAGCTTCCTTCTGCACATCTGTGAGACCATCTGCCTGGCTAGTGGTTATAACAGTCAACGCCCAGTCGGGGATGATAAGCTCCATAGGTTCTAATGACTCGTTAACCTTATCTTCTGGTTTACCGCCACCATCATCTTTCTCACCCCCATCACCGGCAGACACTTGTTCTTGAGCCACAAGTTCGTCTTCAACCTTGGCATCCTCGTCAGTTGCTTTTTTCTCCTCG
>Ga0233423_10000273_pt1 | contig 28864 bp, 24 predicted proteins | sample Watercolumn_Mata_FD_180713 | JGI IMG/M metagenome (GOLD analysis project Ga0233423, IMG submission 180713) | Freshwater microbial communities from Lake Matano, South Sulawesi, Indonesia - Watercolumn_Matano_2014_112_MG | ecosystem: Environmental > Aquatic > Freshwater > Lake | place: Indonesia... | reverse complement strand
AAAATCTTCTGTTGAATCCTCCAATACAGAAAAAACATCGAACAACCAAAAAGAAAGGAATTCATTAAAATATAGAAAAATGGAAAAGGTAGAAAAACCTGTTGACTTTCATCATAGCGGGAGGACTTTTCCTTCGAAGTCCTTAAAAGGTATTGACTTTAGAATCCGGACGGAAATGGATGATCCTCATAGAGGTGATTCATTTCCGCGGGAATCGAATGCAGAAAACGAAACCCATACGCGTCGGCCCTGCGGGCTGGCATTACAAGGACTGGCACGGACCGTTTTACCCCGGGGATACCGGAAAGGACTTCGGCGAGCTTGACTATCTGTGCCGGTTTTTCAACACGGCTGAAGTCAATTCCACTTTCTACAAGCCTGCCAATGCGTACATGGCAAAGGCCTGGCTGAAGAAAACCGCGGACAATCCGGACTTTAAGTTCACGGCCAAGCTCTGGCAGCGTTTCACGCATGAAAGAACGGCGTACAGCGCCGGGGATATCCTTTTGTTTATGCAGGGCATGGAACCCCTGCTCGCAGAAAACAAGCTCGGCGCGCTTCTCTGCCAATTCCCCTGGAGTTTCAAGAATTCAGAGGACAACCGGGCCTGGCTGGAAAAAATCATCTCCGATTTCAGGGATTGCCCGCTGGTTCTCGAGGTGCGACACGCCTCCTGGGATGTTCCGGCCTTTTACGACTTCCTGAATGAAAAGCAGGCTGGATGCGCGGCCATAGATCAGCCTGTCATCGGCGCATCCATTCCCCTGAAGCCGGTTCAAACCGGACCGCTCGGATACGTCCGGCTGCACGGCAGGAATTACATGACCTGGTTCAAAAAGAATGCGCCCGGAGAAACTGCGGATCCGTCCGGCCGTTACGATTACCTGTATCCGGAAAAGGAAATTTCAGAGATCGCCGGCGTGGTCCGGAAAGTCGCAGGGTCAGCGAAGGAAACCTACGTGGTTCAGAACAACCATCCCAGGGGCCAGGCGCTGGCCAATGCGGCCCAGATGCGCGCAGCTCTCGGCGAACAGCTGATCCATCTCCCGCTTTCCATGCTGGAGCATTTTCCGCTGCTGAAAGACATCGCCTCATCTTCGGTTTGAATACACCCCGGGGTGGACCCCGGGGTCCTGGCTCATTCTCCGGAAAATCCCGGAAAATCCTTTAACCTTAAAATCTTCGCCGCGATTTTCGGTATGTCCGTGTTGTCATGCACGCCGGTGAAAGCTTCCGCGCCCGGTCCGTATGCAAAGACCGGGGTCATGGCTCCCGAATGATGATCCGTGGCCCAGGCGGTTTTCAGCGAATCGCCGGACAGAGAACCGTCAAGAATGGAGAGGCCCCCTGTCTCATGGTCCGCAGTGACGAGGACCAGCGTACGGCCGTCCTTGTCCGCGAAAGACAGGGCGCGCCCGACCGCTTCATCGAATGAACGGAGCTGGACAACCATGGCCTCCGCATCGTTCCCGTGGCAGGCCCAATCGATCTGGCTGCCCTCGATCATGAGGAAAAATCCGTCCCTGTCCTTTTGAAGAACATCGATCGCCCTTTGGGACAGCTCAGCCAGCGTGGGTTCATTGACATGACCGGCAGTGAGATTGTCGGCTGCGAACAGTCCGATCAACCTTTCGGCTTTGCCTGCATCCAATGCCTCTTTGCTACGGATCACCGCGTATCCGGCCTTTTCAGCTTCTGAAAAGAGATCCCTCCCATCCCCTCTCTTCCCCGAACCTGAGGATTCAGGCAAGAAATAATCGAGACCTCCGCCCAGGAGGACCTGGATGCGGTTCTCCAGGAGCTGCTCCGCGATGCGGAACTGCATGTCCCGGTCCGGCACATGGGAGCCGAACGCCGCAGGCGTGGCGTGCGTGACCGAGCTGGTGGCGACCAGGCCTGCAGACATGTCCTTTGCCATGCACGCCTCCAGTATCGAACGGACGGAAAGCGTGTCCGGATCCATACCGATCATGCCATTCTTGGTCTTGATGCCGGTGGCAAGCGCGGTTCCTGCAGCGCCGGAATCAGTCACCAGCTGGTCGGCAGAATGCGTGCAGGCCAGGCCGGTTACAGGCATGCAGTCCATGCTCAGCCTTCCGGAAGGCCCGGCGATGCGGATGCGGCCGGCCGTGACCTGGCTGATCCCCATGCCGTCTCCGATGCAGAAAATCAGGTTCCGGGCCTTGGGAGCGCCGGCCCGAACGGGAGGAATAAAAAAAGCGGTGATCGTTATAAAAAAAAGGATTGCCGGCAATCCCCCGCGAACACCCGCTGTTCCGGATGTGAAATGTCTGAATGACCGCATATTCATCTCCTCGGAGGCTGTTGATATCTCTCATCAAAACCCGTTCGCGTCTGATAATCTATGCGAATTTTCTTTGAATATCAACCCATAAAACAGTTGTGCAAATTTGAAAAAATCACTAAATTGGCAAACCTAAATCACAACAAAGGAGATCTGTTCCATGAAGAAAACGGTTCTGCTCTCGAGCCTGATTGCAGCCGCCATGCTATTCTCGAACTGCGGCGACAAGAAAAAATCCAACAACAACCCGACAGGGCCGGGCGGTGTCACCTCCGGAAGCTTTAAGGCAACCCTATCCGGCGACGTCAACCTGAGCTTCAATGCAATAACGGCGTACGGCCACACCTCAAACACGGAAACGACGAAGGAAATGACCGTTGTCGGGGAAATGACGGCCGGCACGGTCAAATATTCACTGACCCTCTCCATCGATAAGGCTCCGGCCACCGGCAATTACACACTCGGAGATGCCATCCATGCGGAGGATGCTGACGGCTTTGGAATCTTTACAGTCGTCCGGTCGGAAAGTGATTTCGACACCTATTTCTCGGCCACCGGCACAGCCCAATTCACCACGGTCGGAACGACGCTGAAAGGGACCTTCAGCTTCACGGCCGAATTTACGGACCCCGAAACATTCGAAACCAAGCAGATCACCGTGGCTTCCGGAACTTTCGAAGTGCCCGTCTACAATTAGACCACAGACAACATCCTGAGATTGAAGCTCCCCGCCGCAAGCGGCGGGGAATTTTCGATCTGTAAAGAAAAAGACATTTGTATTCGCTCGCTTACCCCGGGGCAAGCCCCGGGGAATGCGCTCGCTGTCAGATTCAAAAAAGGTGGCCGGATGCAAAGGCCGCCTTTTTCTTTTCCCCCCTTCATGATGGGAGCCCCCGCCCCTTCCATTTTCCCCTTGAATTTCGGGCAGGAAACCTTATATTTCCTGATGTCCCGGGTCCTGTCCGGGCGGTCATCAACGGAGGCATCATGCAGATTGCAGGTCTCAAGTACGGCACGAAACTCCTGGAACTCGTCGAATTTCCGGTGGCGCGGTGCATGGACGGAAGCGCCACCCTGAACGAAATCCAGGAGATGCTGGACAAGTACGGGAAACTTGTGGTCAAGCCCTTTTTCTACGGGGGTGTAGGGAAAAAAGCCAAGGCCGGCCTGATCCGCTTCGTGGACAATCTCACGGACGCAATCAAGGCCAGGGAGGAGCTTTCCTTCGTCACCCATACCTGGGGCTCCAAGACCCTGCGGGCAAGCGGCGTGACGTTCGAGGAATTCGTGCCCTCGGAAATCGAGGTCTATTTCAGCATCACCACGTCCAGCCTGAAACGCAAGCCGATTTTCACCATCACGCCGTGGGGGGGCATCGACGTGGAGGAGGTGCCGCCGGACAGGAAGCGCGAAGTCTGGATAGACACCTTCATCGGCATCAAGTCCTTCGACCTGACGAACAACCTCAACGACCTGAACTGCCCGGAAGAGTACATATCCCCGCTGGTGCAGCATCTGCCCAAGCTTTGGACCCTCTATGACAATTACGGGCTGACCACCATCGAAATCAACCCGATGCGCATGAAAAAGAAGGGCAACTTCCTGATACCGGTCGCATGCGACCTGAGGGCTGCTTTCGACCAGGACAGCCAGGCCTGGCGCAGGCTCGAACTGCCCTCCGCCACGTTCCAGACGGACATCACGCCGTTCGAATCCGAGATCAACAGGCTCAGGACTTACCAGGGGCAGAGCGACGTGCTCGAGCTCAATCCGTCCGGGACCATCATCCCCTTCATGTTCGGAGGGGGGGCGAATACAGCGGCGACGGAAAGCCTCGGGGAACGGGCCATATTCGCATCGGATTTCGGAGGCAATCCGCCTTATGAAAAGATGTACGAAGTCAGCCGAATCGTTTTCAAGCACTGGTATGATAAGGCCAACACGCTGCTCGTCATCGGCGGCAAGGCGAACAACACGGACATCTACGTGACTTTCAAGGGAATATTCGACGCGCTGCGGGACCATGTCGCGGTGCACGGCAAAAAGCCGCTTTATACGGTCATCGGCCGCGGAGGCCCCAATCTCATCCAGGGCATGTTCTACGCCAAGGACATCCTGGACAGGCTCGGGCTGCCCTACCGGATGTTCGGGCACGACACCTCGATGATCGCGGTCCTCGAATACGCCAAAAAAATCGATTCATGGTGGGCCGAGTCCGGTCGGAAGGAATTCGCCGATAAGCTCGAAGCCCCCCATGTCGCATAAAACAGGAACAGCCATGAGACAACTTGTGACAAAGCCTTTCCCCTTTTTCGTGGGGCTCTATTCCCTGGAGGAGCTGGTGACGCGCAATTCCAGGGTCTGCGTCATCAACATACTCGGAAATGAAAGCCGCAAGGTCACGCCGGTTTCCCACGAATACAGCAAGGGGAACGTGGTTGCAGGGGTTCAATACGGCCGCAGGGGTATCCTGGAGACACTCATCGGGGACATCCCGGTGTACCGCAGCATCCGGGACGTGAACAAGCACGGCCATGCATTCGACATGGGGGTCGTCTACCTGCCCCCGGCCGCGGTCAGCCAGGCGGTTTGGGAGCTCGTCACCTACAACAAGGATCTGAAGCGCATCGTCATCGTGACAGAGAAGGTCCCGGTGCGGGACACCCTGAACGTGCGGTACATCTGCCAGGATGCGGGCGTGGACGTGATCGGCTGCAACTGCCTGGGCGTGGCCAATGCCTGGGACCATGTGCGCGTGGGCGGCGCCCTGGGCGGAGACAAGCCGGAGGAAACCCTGCAGAAGGGATCGATCGCCATACACAGCAACTCCGGCAATTTCACGACGACCATCGCGACCTACCTGCAGACAGCGGGATTCGGGATTTCCACAGCCGTGAGCTCGGGGAAGGATGTTTACATCCATTTCGCTGCGCCGGAATTCCTGTACGCGGCCCAGAACGACCCGAGGACCAAGGCGGTGGTCCTGTATGTGGAACCGGGCGGCTACTACGAAAAACAGGCCCTCGACTGGATCACGGACCGCCTGTTCAGTTTCAACAAGCCGATCGTGGCCTGCGTGACCGGAAGATGGAAAAAGGGGATCGCCAGGCCCTGCGGCCATGCGGGCGCCATGGCCGGGAGCGGGGATGATGCGGAATCCAAGGAACGCTGGTTCGATTCCTATTTCGGCGTGCCCGCCTTCGATCCCGAGCATCCGTCCGTCGGCAAGAAAGGTGTCCGTGTCGCATCCATCCAGCATATCCCCGCGGCCATGGCCGCGATATTCGACAAGATGGATGAGAAGCCTGATTTCCAGCCCAGGGGCGATCTCTCCCTGAAACCCTGGCTGGAGGACAAGCTGGTGAAACTCCCCCATTCCCTGCAGATCCCGGTGGTAAAGGCCGTACCGCCGTATGATGCGCAGATACAGGAGATCTCCAGGCAGGTGGGGGCGAATTACCTGCGCCAGAACATGCGGAACAAGTCCGGCGCCACACGCATGAATCCCGCCACCCAGGTCGCGGAGCTGCACGGGAAAACAGTCCTGGACCTTTCCAAGAATTCCTTCGAGGAGAACCTCTTTTTCAGCATCGGCCAGGTCCTGCCGGACAAGGCGGATCTGCGCCGCGTGAACCTGCTCCTGAACGGCTTCCTGAGAACCGGCGACAACCGCATGCCCGCCGCGGAAGCGGCTCGCCTGAACAACGCGACGCCGAACGCGGTCGTGGCCGCCGAGATCGCGGCGGTCGGGAATCACCCGATGCTGGAGAAGGTCCACGCCCTGTCCGTACAGCTGCTGGACCTGATCCGGGAACATCAGATATCGGACGAATCCACGCCCCTCTCCAAGGAACTGGACAGGCAGGTCCAGAAGCTGTTCTTATCCAAAGAGAAGCCTGTAAACCGCCCATTCGAGGAGGCGCTCGAGAAGGAAATACGGACGAGCACAAAGCTCAAGCCCCCCTTCCGCCTGTGCAGGCATATCCTGGAATCCGCGGACGGCAAGGGGCAGGGCGTCAAGGACAGGCTGGAATTCCTGCTTGCGGCATTCGGACTTTGCCTGTTCTGGAATCCCATGCTGGGCAAACGGATACCCCGGCAGGCTGTCGAGGATTCGATCACCTATATCTATCTGGTTGCCAGGATATCGGCCGTGTGCGCCATGCGAAGGGAAAAAAATCCGCAATGGGAAAAACTCAGCGACGCCGAAGGGCCCTATTCCCATCCGGATTTCACGGACAGCCTGTTCCGCCTGCTGTTCGGCAGGAAACCCGAGGAATCGGAGCTGGTCGAACTGAAATACCTGCTGGGCCTGACTCTCACGAACGGCCCGGGCACCCTTTCCGCCAAGGGGGCCAAGGAATCGGTGAGTGCGAGAAACGCCGTCTCCATGGCTTTCGTCGGATTCCTGAGCAACACAGGCTTGGCCCACGGCGGGAACGGTTTCGAGGCGGTCGAGTATCTGCTGGACCGGTTCGAATCGGCAGGCGTGGAGGACCCGGGGGATGCGAAGAAAAAACCGGACCTGAAGGTCCTGGCCAATCAGGCGGCCAAGGAATACGGAAAGTACAAAAAACAGGCCAAGACGCTCGGCCTCCTCGAGTACAAACGCATCCCGTGCATCAATCACCCGGTGTTCAAGGGAAACGACATCAACATCGATCCGCGCGAGGATTTCGTGCGGAAGGAACTCGAGACCCGCGTGGTGTACAACGTGTTCCTCGATTTCTACCATCACCTGGTCAAGGAGCTCTTCGATGAGGGCGTCACGGAAAACGTGTTCTGCGTGAACGTGGATGCCGTGCTGGCCGTGATCGCGCTCAAGCTGATCTGGCCGGAATTCCTGAAAGGGCTATGGCCGCGCCGCCAGATCCAGGACCTGGTTTTCATCCTGTTCCTGCTCGGCCGCTCGATCGGCACCACAGCCGAGATCATCGACCATCGCAGCCGCGGCCAGGACATGGACTGCCGGACTCCCCAGGGCGAAGTGGCCTTCGTTCTTTAGAAAACCGGCTGAGGGGATCGGATGACCGTTTCGCATCTGGGAGAATTCGCAGCCCTGACCACCGCCTGCTGCTGGACGGTCACCGCCCTTTCCTTCGAGGCTGCAGGCAGGCGCGTCGGCTCGCTGCCCTTGAACTGGATCCGGCTGGTCCTTGGCTTCGTCTTCCTGACCCTGTTCAGATCCCTGTTCAGGGGCGAGGCCGTCCCGGTCAGCGCACCCCGCTCCGCATGGATCTGGTTGTCCCTGTCCGGGCTGGTCGGCTTCGTATTCGGGGACCTGTGCCTGTTCAAGGCGTTCACGCTCATCGGTTCCCGGATCAGCATGCTCATCATGGCGCTGGCGCCGGTCCTGACTGCATGGCTCGGCTGGATTTTTTTGGGGGAGACGCTCACGCTGCTGAACATGGCGGGCATGGCATTGACAATCGGAGGCATCGCGCTGGTCGTGCTGGAAAGGGACGGAGGCAGGGGCTTCAAGCTGAATCACCCGGCGGAAGGGTTGCTGCTGGCGCTCGGCGGCGCCCTCGGGCAGGCAGGCGGTCTGATACTCTCCAAACACGGGATGGGCAGCTATGACGCGTTCGCCTCGACCCAGATCCGGATTCTGGCCGGACTGGCAGGATTTTCGACTCTCTATTTCTTCATGAGGGTATGGCCCAGGATCGGGGACGCATTGCAGGACCGGAAGGCCATGCGCCTCATGACCCTGGGGGCCTTCTTCGGGCCTTTTCTGGGCGTCTCCTTCTCTCTGATTGCGGTTCAGAACACGCATGCAGGCATCGCATCGACGATCATGGCCCTGGTGCCGGTGCTGATCATTGCACCCGCCGTTCTGCTTTACCGCGAGAAGGTGACGTTCCGGGAAATTTTCGGAGCGGCGGCAGCCGTGAGCGGCGTGGCGCTGCTTTTTTTGTAATCTGACGTCAAACGGAGAACCAACATGCAAAGCAAGAAACGGATGGTCTTTGTATTGTGGGGGATCGCCTCCTTCCTAAAGGCGCAGGACATCAAATGGATCACTCCGATCGACACGGATTTCGGGGGCGTGCTGCAGGGAACCGTGCTGGACGGCGAGATTAAAATTCTGAACACGGGAAAAGGCCGCCTGAAGATTACGGATGTCAACACCAGCTGCGGCTGCACGGTGGCGCAGATAGACAAGAAAGAATTCGCGCCCGGGGATACGGCCGTCATTTCCTACAAACTGAACACGGACCATTTCGACGGCGTGGTGAGAAAAACCATCACCGTGCATTTTGACAAGGCGGGCCTGAAAAGCCAGGTTTTCAGCCTGACCGCACGCGTGCACACGGAGCTGGACATCCAGCCGAGGTACATCGTGCTCAGGGACATGGAGGCGGCCAAAGATACGGTCATCAGCCGCACCGTGGTGATCCACAATTATTCGAAGGACAAGATCAGGATCAAGAAAATCGAGGCGCCTGAAAAAATCGTGGAGGTTCGGGCAAAATCCAAATCCATTGCAGCCGGGGATTCCGTGAAACTGGATGTGCGAATCTGGCCGAAAGGCGGCACCCGCAAATGGCATCAGGTCCGCATGACCACGGACTGCCAGTCAAAACCTGAACTGCGCTTCTCCGTTTACATGGACATTAAGAAGAACGAGTCATGACCACCTTCAGGCGAATCCTTGTCCTCGGCGTGCTCACCCTTGCTGCCGGCCTCGCCGCAAACCGGATCAATCCCCGCGGCATCCCCTGGAGGCTTCTCTTTCTGACCTGGGCTCCGGGACCGAATCCTGCAGAACGCGTCCCGGCCGAGGACGCCTATCTGCAGATGATGGATCAGGAAATCCTGTTCATCGACGTGCGCGAAGAGCAGGCATTCGGAATCGATCACATCTCAGGCGCCACCCACATGCCTTTTCTGGAACTGCTGCGCCATCCCGCCTCGCTCGACAGCCTGGACAGGAACAGGGCTTATATCCTCTACGACTTCGAAGCGGAAAGCCGCATCCCGGAGATGGCTCTGAATCTGATGAAAACCAGGGGATTCCGGAACGCCTCGGTGCTGTCCGAAGGATTCGCCGGATGGCTGGAGCGCGGATTCCCCAGGGAATTCGGGGAGGCGCCGTGAGAATGGACAGGAAATTTTGGCTGGAAACGATTCTCCGATGGGGATTCGGCCTGCTCCTGATCTACGCGTCATGGGAAAAAATCTTGAATCCCCTGGATTTCGCCCGTGCTGTTGAAAACTACAGGGTGGTCGGCTATTCCCTTTCGCTCTATACGGCGGCTTTCCTGCCGGTTCTGGAATTCCTGACCGGGCTGCTTTTGCTGGCAGGCGTCTGGAAGGACGCCGCGAGCCTGGTCAACCTTTGTCTGATGGCGGTTTTCCTGATCCTGGTGGCGCAGGCGGCCATACGCGGGCTGGACATCGAATGCGGCTGCTTCGGATCCGGACAAAGCCAGGCCATCGGCCCGCTCAAGCTGGCCGAAAACATCCTCTATGCCCTCCTGGCCCTGTTATTGTGGAAACGGATTGAAGCTCCCCGCCGCAAGCGGCGGGGAATCTTCGATCTTTAAGGAAGAAAACAATTATATTCGCTCGCTTACCCCGGGGCAAGCCCCGGGGAATGCGCTCGCTGAAAGATTCACGGCGGGCCGGCCACGCGGGTACGCGGCGGGGAATCCGGTTGAAGGCTGCACGGTGATGAAAAAGCCTCTCTTGTTCATCTGCCTCCTCGCCTTTCTGGCCCCGCTTGTCTTGGGCACGTCCCCGGTGAACCGGTTTCACCAGTACGTGATCAGAGGCTCCGTTCATAGAACCGGCGGCGGGGACGAATCTGGATTTACGGTCCTGATCGCGGGCAGATCAGTGTACGATTCACCCGGCACATACCGGATTCTGGAAACACAGGCGACACCGACAAACGGGGAACCGGAGCAGCCCGTTGACATAACGGATTCTACCGGAAGTTTTCGAGTGGCAGTGACCCTTCACGAGAAAATGGACTCCCTGGCCGTGGGCCTGCCCGGACCGGACAGGCCGGTTTATTTCGGAAGTCCCGTTTCCACCCGCGATATGGCATCTGTTGAGGCCAGGGATTACGGGACCGAATGCACCCGCTGCGGCTGCGCGGATTGCTCGTCGAACCCATCCGCCGAATCCTGGATCGCCGGATTTGTCTACAGGCTTGAAGATTATTCCATCATCGTGCCCTGAAGGAGGCTGCATGGAACACCCGGAAATCGAAGCCCTTAAACTCAATGCCGCTGTTCTTGAAAATTTCATCAGGAATATCCCGGAACCGGACCTGCACCACAGGCGCGGTGAAGGATTCTGGACCGTTTACGAGCATCTCCATCATTTGGTCCTGGTTCAGCCTGTGATGTTCAAACGCCTTCGGTCCTTCAAGAACGAGGAAAAACCCGTCATCACGCCGTACAATCCGTTCCAGGATACCGGCAGCAAACCGTCCGTCAAGAGGCCCGCAGCGGATCTCGTCCGCAACTTCCGTGAATGGCGGGACAAGCAGCTGGACCTGATCAGATCCTGCGATGAAGCGGTTTGGACCCGGACGGGGGTTCACCCGGAATACCATTCCTACTCGTTCGAAATCGTCGTCCGGCACATCCTGTTCCATGACGGGACGCATCTCTACCTGATGGAGGAGCTGTGGCTGGCGAAGGAGATCCAGCCGTAATCCCCTGCGATCCCAAGCGAACGGAGGCGCCGCATGGATTATGCATCCTATCCACGCCCGGTCGTCGAAGACATCATCCGTCTGAGAAGAAGGATCGACCGGTCACGCATGCCGGCCAAGATAACGGATCACAACCTGCTTGTCGGCACCTGGAATATCCGGAGCCTGGGCCGTTTGTACGAGCATTGGGACGAAAATCCGCGGGATCCCAAGCGCAATCTCAGGGGAATGGCCTATATCGCCGAAATCGTCCGGCGCTTTGATGTCCTCGCCATCCAGGAAGTCAAGCAGGACACCGATTCCATACGCATGCTTTCGCAGCAATGGCTCGGCGCGGATTGGGGGCTGATCCTCAGCGATGTCTCAGCCGGGCAGAGGGGCAATTCCGAGAGGCTGGCATTCCTCTACGACAAGCGCAGGGTTCAACCGTCCGGCCTGGCTGGGGAAATCGTACTTCCCCCCGAGGGCGGCAACGATCCGGCGCAGCAGTTCGACCGGACGCCTTACATCGTGGGATTCCAGACCGGTCGTGAACGCTTCACCCTGCTGACCGCCCATATCCGTTACGGAGATTCCCCGCAGGACCGTATGGGAGAGATCAAAGCCATGGCCGAATATACGGCCAGGGAGCTGAAGAGGCGGGCGGGCATCGAATCCGAGGAGAACAATCTCCTCGTCCTGGGGGATTTCAACATCGATGAAAGGGGCGGGAACCCTCTTTTCCAGGCCTTTGTATCCACGGGGCTGGTTGTACCCGAAGCCCTGCTGCATCTGAAAACCACCTATGACACGAAACCCAAATTCTACGACCAGATCGCCTGGTTCATGGGCGATATGACCCTGCTCGTCAGCGGCGAGGCCGGCGTCATCGATTTTTCCGGGGCTGTTTACAAGGACCGCACCTTGCAGGAAATGTCCTACCGGGTTTCGGATCATTTCCCCCTTTGGGTGGAATTCATCGTGGACAGAAGCGTGGAGCAACTGGCGAAGACCCTCGACAAGGATCCTGCGGCACCCGGCGCCTTCGATTCCATACCGGATTGAAAATGCTCAAGGCCGGTTTCACCACCGGAACCTGGGAGAACACATGACTGAGAAACTGGAAAACAAAGCCCGGACGCTCTCTCCAATGCGGCATCTGCCCATGCTCCTCATGCTGATCATGGCCCGGAATCTGTGCGCCGGCCCTATTGTCTGCGGTTACTACCCCTCCTGGGGCCGTCAATCCTTCCCTGCGGAGAAAATCGCGTTTGAGAACCTGACCCATCTCATGCATGCATTCGCCTGGCCCGACGGGGACGGAGACCTGAAGGTCGACGCGGACTTTCTTTATCCGAAACTGGTTGAAGAAACGCATCGCGCGGGGAGAAAAATACTCATCTCACTGGGAGGAGCAAGCAGTTCCGACGGATTCTCCCCCATGGCTGCAGACGCGGGCACGCGCCATGCATTCGTCGTGAACCTGACCCTTTTCTGCGTGCAGAACGATTACGACGGCGCGGATGTGGACTGGGAGATCCCGGAAAATACCAAAGACAGAAACAACCTGAACCTGCTGATACAGGAGTTGCGGACGGAATTCAACAGGGTCAACCGGCCGCTTCTGATCACCATGGCGGTTCCGGCCGGGTCCTGGGCAGGCCAGTGGATCGACTACGAGACGCTGAAGGAGACGGTCGACTGGTTCGGATGCATGACATATGATTTCTTCGGCTCCTGGATGCCCCGCTCCGGGCATAATTCCCCCCTTTACCCGCCCGCCCAGAACGACAACGGATCCGTGCAATCCTCCCTGGCCTATCTCCACACGACGCGGAAGGTGCCGAAGGATCAGATCCTGATCGGAATCCCTTTTTACGGCAGGGGTTGCGATGCAACCGGATACAACAAGCCCAACACGGGCGGCAACACGGAGTACAGGTATTCGGAAGTCGTACCCCTGATCGGAAACGGATGGGATTTCTTCTGGGACGACAAGGCCAAGGTGCCCTATCTGCTCAACGGTACGCGGACGAAATTCATCACTTACGACGACACGGCCTCCGTGCGTTTGAAATGTGAATTTGCCATGCAGAACAGCACGGCTGGCGTGATGATCTGGGCCCTCGGGCAGGACGGCACCGGTACGGATCAGCCGCTTCTGGAAACCGTCGGAAAAACGATGCAGGTGGAAGCGGGGATGTCGGAACAGGAAAAATCCCGTTCATTCGAAATCGTGCGGAATTACCCCAATCCGTTCAACAGCCGGACCCGGATCTCGTTTTACCTGCACAGATCGGAGGCGGTCAGCCTGGAGGTTTTTGACCTGAAGGGAAAACCGCTTTCCCGCCTGTCTGAAAGGGATATGCCTGCGGGATGGAACAGCCTCGAATTCGACGGTTCGCTTCTTCCTTCGGGGACTTATATTTACAGGCTTGGGGCTCCCGGCTTCATCAGGTCCGGTAAGATGGCGCTGATCCGGTAACTCAACAAAACCATCAAAAGTCATTCCCGCGATCTTCTGGCGGGAATCCAGTCATTTTACAATTAACCGAATTAACTGCCACGCACTTTCAAAAGTGCGTGGCAGTTTTTTCTGCGATGCCCGTCTTATCACAAACCCCAAACCCCAATCCCCAAACCCCTGATCTCAAACTCTGGTCAAATGCCTGTACTTGATCCGGTGCGGCTGGTCCGCTGCGGCGCCGAGGCGTTTTTTCCGGTTCTCCTCGTAGTCGGAGTAATTCCCCTCAAACCAGTAAACCGAACTGTCGCCCTCGAACGCCAGCACATGGGTCGCGATGCGGTCCAGGAACCAGCGGTCGTGGCTGATGATCACCGCGCAACCGGCGAAATTCTCCAGGCCATCCTCCAGAGCGCGCAGCGTGTTCACGTCCAGATCGTTGGTCGGTTCGTCCAGGAGGATCACGTTCGCGCCGGACTTGAGCACGCGCGCCAGGTGAACCCGGTTCCGCTCGCCGCCAGACAGCATGGAAAGCTTTTTCTGCTGGTCCGTCCCGGAGAAATTGAACCGCGCCACGTACGCCCTGGAATTCACGTCCCGGTCGCCGAGCCGTATCGTGTCCGCGCTTCCCGAGATCGCCTCCCAAATGGATTTCTCCGGATCGAGATTCCTCTCCTGTTCCGCGTAGGAGAGCTTTACCGTTTCGCCCACGCGGATGGTCCCCGAATCGGGTTTTTCCGTTCCAATGATCATCTTAAACAAGGTCGTTTTCCCCGCGCCGTTCGGCCCGATCACGCCCACGATGCCGCCCGGCGGGAGGGCGAAATTCATGTTCTCCATCAGGATGTTGTCGCCGAAAGCCTTGTTGACGTTTTCCGCCTGTATGACGATATCCCCAAGCCGCGGTCCGGGCGGGATGTAGATTTCAAGGTCCTTGGCCCTCTTCGCGCTTTCCTGCGTGAGCAGGGTTTCATAAGCCTTGATTCGCGCCCTGCCCTTGGCCTGCCTGGCCCTGGGAGCCATGTGTATCCAGTCCAGTTCCCTCTGCAGGGTTTTCTGGCGCTCGGATTCAGACTTCTCCTCCTGAGCCAGCCGCGTTTTCTTCTGATCCAGCCAGGATGAATAATTGCCCTTCCAGGGGATGCCCTCCCCGCGGTCAAGCTCGAGGATCCAGCCTGCCGCATTGTCGAGGAAATACCGGTCGTGCGTGACCGCGATCACAGTGCCCGGGTATCGCTGCAGATGATGCTCCAGCCAGGCCACGGATTCTGCGTCCAGATGGTTCGTCGGTTCGTCAAGCAGCAGGATGTCGGGTTTCTGCAGGAGAAGCCTGCACAGGGCGACGCGCCTCTTCTCCCCGCCGGAAAGGATCTCCACCGGTGTGTCTCCGGGAGGGCAGCGAAGCGCATCCATGGCCATCTCGAGCCGCGAGTCCAGGTCCCAGGCGTCCGCAGCATCCAGTTTTTCCTGAACCGCTCCCTGGCGTTCGATGAGTTTCGTCATTTCATCGTCCGACATGGGTTCCGCGAATTTCTCGTTGATCCGGTTGTATTCATCGAGCAGGTCCACGGTTTCCTGGGCGCCCTGCTCCACGATCTGGCGCACGGTCTTCGCAGGATCCAGCCTCGGCTCCTGTTCCAGGAGTCCGATTGAGAAACCGGGCGCGAGATAGGTCTGTCCGTTGAACTCGGTATCGATACCGGCGAATATCCGCAGAAGCGAACTTTTACCGGAACCGTTGAGTCCTATCACTCCGATCTTTGCCCCATAAAAATAGGAAATGGAAATATCCTTGAGCACCTGCTTGGTGCCGTAAAATTTGCCGACACGCATCATCGAATAGATGATCTTGTCCGGTTGATTCGCCATGGCTTGTCCAGACCTCCTCAAGGTTGCAACACAGGCTGTCGTACGGCCTTTTCCAGGAAACCAATATAAGCAACCGTCATCTGAAACCCAATGTTTTTTTCGGTTTTCGTCATTTTGATACTTGATTTTCTGGGAAATCTTTGCGAAACTATCCTCCGAAGGGAAGATTGGGGCAACACGCCGGGAGTGGGCCTGTCCGCCTCCACAGGCGGAGGGATCCGGCATCCGAGCCCGGCAATCCGGGCAGGACATTCAACCGATCAGGGGGATATGAAAGTTATCGTACTCGGCGGCAACGGCGCGACCGGTTATCACGCGGTCAGGCAATTGCTCGCGAACCATGTTGAGGTGACGGCGATCGTGCGGCATCCGGCCAAACTGCATGCTCTGCAAGACCGCAGGAACCTTGAAATCGTCACGGCCGGCATACTCGAAATGGACGGCCACAGGCTGTCGGAGCTTCTGCGAAGCGCCGATGCCGTTGTCTGCTGTCTGGGGCACAATCTCACAGGGAAAGGCATCTGGGGGAAACCGCGTTACCTGGTCACGGATGCCATCCGGAGAATACGCGAATCCATCAAAAAAATGAATGCCCATCCATCCATCAGGCTGGTGTTGATGAGCACGACGGCCTGCCTGAATGCGGATGCAGGTGAAAAACGGAAGATCGGCGAACAAATCGTGATGTTCATCTTGAGGTCTCTGCTTCCCCCGCAGAGGGACAATGAACAAGCGGCGCATTTCCTGAAAAGCGCGGCAGGAGTGAAGGATACGGATATCGAATGGATCATGGTGAGGCCGGACACGCTGGTCAATGAAGAATCCGTCACCGGCTATTCGGTGCACCCTTCTCCGATCAGAAGCCCAGTCTTCAATCCGGGTAAAACCAGCAGGATCAATGTCGGGAATTTCATCATGCGGCTGTTATGCGAGAAAGACCTGTGGGAAAAGTGGAAATACCAGATGCCTGTGATTTACAATGAGGGGCAACTTTGAACCGCCGGACGGCCGCATCGGCCGGATGATGCCGGGCAGGTCCGCGTCGCCAGGCGAGCACAGATTGAACCGGAGGACATGATGGAGAGGAGTACTTTCGTAAAAAAATCCCTAGCAGGGCTTTTCGCCGGATTCCTCGCCTCGAGAGGCGGAAAAGCAATGACTGAATCCGATGAAAAACCCGCAGAGGACAAGACCCAATCATTCCGGCATGCCTGGATCCGTTCCCTGATGGGACAAATGGATGCGCAAATGGAGGAAAGTCCGAAGAAAGCTTTAATGGAATCCTGCGGCAGGGAATGCGCGAAGCGTGGGGCGGTCAAGATGGCCGAACCGTTCAAGGGCAATGTGGACGGAATGCTTGCCGAACTGGAGAAACATCTGGGCAAGGACCACGCCGTACGGGAAGGGGATCATGCGTTCCTGCAATACGACCAATGCTATTGCCCCATGGTTGCTGGCATGGAGGAAAAATTGTCCGGCACCTGGTGCCAGTGCTCGCGAGGCTGGGTTCTGGAGATGTTCGAGACAGCAGCAGGGAAACCGGTCAAGGTGGAATTGCTCCAGTCCATCATGAAGGGAGACCCGGTGTGCAGGTTCAGGATAAACCTGGGATGATGCAGACACTTTGAAATCAGATTTCAGAATCCAGATTAACGATCTCAGATCTCCCGACCCGTATCCCCGAATATGAACACAGGTGTCGGATCCAGATTAACAATTTTATCATTATCAAAGATCTGCAATCTGCAATCGTTAATCTGAGATCATGCTGTCCCCTATCCCCTGGATCCCGGGCATGCGGTTCGCAACCATAGGTTGCATCGGAGAATCATTGTCAATGCAGGGAATCATGCAGCCCGTGTCACCCAGGATGACTACCCCCTCGAATCATTGCCGATTGAAAATGGACGATTGACGATTTTCGATTTCCCGAACCCCTTATCCCAAATCCCGATCCCTGATTTTTAACCATGCCCGAAGCACAAGGCACGAAGCCCGTTCTTTCCCGAACCCCCAGCCCCGAAATCCTGGTCCCGAATAAAGGAGGTTCCCCTGATCCGCAAGATCACATACCACGGCTGGCCTGAAGCCATCGAGTTGTCGAACGATTCCGTCCGCCTGGTTGTCGTCCCTGCCATTGGCAGAATCATGCACTATGGTTTTCTGAAAGAGGCCAGTATTCTGTGGGAAAACCCGGAATGGTTCGGAAAAATCCTGCCGAAGGATGGGTGTTTCCAGGAGGCGGGGAAGCCGGTCTGGGCGAATTTCGGCGGGGACAAGGTCTGGCCGATGGATCAGAAGGATTTCGGGAGAATCAACGGGAGGGACTGGCCTCCGGACCATTGGCTTGACGGCGGCAGCCATGAAGCCAGGTTCCAGGAAGACTGCATGATCATCACAAGCCCGATCAGCCGGTATTGCGGCATCCGCGTGATCCGCGAAATCCGGCTGCATCCCCGCGGTACAAGGGTTTCCATCCGGCAGACGCTTGAAAAGGTGCACCCCGCCCATGATCCGCGGCTCGAGCCTGTCGCACACACGATCTGGAACATCACCCAGATCCGCATGCCGGAACAGGCTCTTTTCAACCTGAATCCGCGCAGCAGGCTGCAGGGCGGTTATAAAATCTACGAAGAAGCGCCCTGGGGATCTGAAAACTTTTTTGTGGAGAACCAGGCGGGCTATTTCCTGCCGCTGTCGACAAAATGGCAGAAGGCCGGGGCGGACTCGGACCGCTGGCTGGCCGCCATCGTCGGTCAAACGGCCATTGCCGAAATTTTCCGGCTGGACCCTGCCGGGCAATATCCCGACGGCGGCATCAGCGCGTCCGTGTTCACATGCCCGGAATATGCGGAACTCGAAATCATGAGCCCGCTTGCGGACCTTCTGCCGGGTCAAAAACTGAAATGGGATATCGCCTGGGAGCTTTTCGGCCTCCCTCCCGCGGCCAATAATCCCGGGGAGAGACGGCAGGCTGCCTTGAACTGGCTGGAGGGTCTTGCCTAGTCAGAGCGTGGCCACTTCGATCTTCTTTTTAAGAACCTCTATCGTTTCAGCCATCTTGCCGTCCGGACTTTTCATTTCTTCGGAAATGGTCCGGATGGCGTGTATGACGGTCGTGTGATCGCGGCCCCCGAAATGCAAACCGATGCTTTTCAGGGAGTAGCGCGTCATTTCCTTGCAGAGGTACATGGCGATCTGCCTGGCATGGGCGATTTCCATCTTCCGGCTCTTGCCCCGGAGAAGGTCGTCCGGGATCTCGAAATAGGTGCAGACCATTCTCTGTATTTCCTCTATGGAAATGTCCTTCCGCTTGGCCATCAGCACATCCCGGAGTACCATTTTGGCCAGGTCCAGGGTGATGTCCGTGCCCTTCAGGGAGGAATGCGCCAGCAGCTTGATCATGGCGCCTTCCAGCTCCCGGATATTGGACGTGATGTTGGTGGCGATGAATTCGATGACGTCCATGGACATTTCGATGGAATCGAATTCCGCCTTTTGCTGGAGGATGGCGATGCGGGTTTCGAGATCCGGCGGCTGGATTTCGACCACGAGCCCCCACTGGAACCGGGACATCAGCCGCTCTTCGAGCCCGCGCAGGTCCTTGGGGGGGCGGTCGGATGAAAACACGATCTGTTTGCTCTTCTGGTGCAGGGTGTTGAAAGTGTGGAAGAATTCCTCCTGGGTCTTCTCCTTGCTCATGAAGAACTGGATGTCGTCCACCAGGAGGATGTCCACATTGCGGTACAGGGCGCTGAACTCGGCTGTCCGGTTGTTCTGGATGGCGTTGATGAAGTCCTGGGTGAATTTTTCGCTGGATACGTAGCGCACCCGCTTGGCCGTGCCGCGTTCCTGGGCGAAATTGCCGATGGCCTGGATGAGATGGGTTTTCCCGAGCCCCACGCCGCCGTAAACGACGAGAGGATTGAAGGAGGTGGCCCCGGGTGCCTCGGACACGGCAAGAGCCGCCGCCTTGGCGAATTGATTCCCCTTCCCTTCCACGAAGGTATCGAAAATATACCTGGAGTTCAGGTACGTGTCGTCTCCCATGAAACGCCCGGCCGCCTTCTTGGGCGCCGGAGGCAGAGAGACCTGAGTGCTGTCGTTCTTCTGAAGCACGGAATACAGGGGTTCCGATCCCTCGCCCAGAACCTGGGAAAGGGCTTTCCGGATGACGAGCGGGTAATGCTCCTCTATCCATTCATAGAAAAAGCGGTTCGGAACCTGTATCATCAGGTTCTGTTTTTCGAGCCTGAGAGGTACGAGAGGCAGAAACCACGTGCGGTAGCTTTGCGGGCTGACCTGCTCTTCGACCAGTTTCAGGCATTCTTTCCAGATTTTATCCGGCCTCAAGTTATCCACAGAAAAATCGAGGTTATCCACATGCTGCGACATCTGCTGCCTCTTGGATGGAATTTCCAGCCGCTGTTTCGATCAGACTTATAACTCTTTATTTTTTGCCGGGATGAAACTGTATTCTAAAAAAGGAATGAATGAACAGATTTCCATATGTTTTGAGCATAATAATCATAAAACCACGAATTGACCGACTCATCAACAAGTTATCCACATGCATTGGCCTCTCTTTCGGACAATTCAATATAGGAAAACCAGAAATTTTGTCAAGCGGAAAAGTTTTAAATATTTTTTAAAATTTTATTTCGCGGTCTTAAAATTGCATTTCCGGAAAAATGTTTTTCCGGCTGTCAAAAGACCCGCAAGAAAAACCCCGGCGCATCCAGCCGGGGTTTTTGAAACAATTTATAAAATCAAAATGTTTGTGACTTATCCTGTTAATAATATTCTTGAAATTTTATGGTTTGTTTTTTGAAGGCAGGACGGGCTTCAGAACGAATGCGTACTCGTACTCGCGGTCCTGCAACAGGAATTCCGGATGGACGCGCGGGCTCCAGCTGTCGTCGCCCCCGAGTCCCATCTGCTGCAGGTCCACGGATACGTGGACGCCCCCGCCGCGCTGGAGTTTCTGGGTCCGCTTGGATTCCAGGAGGTCCTCGTCCGAGTAGTCATGCACGCTGAGGCAGATGACCGGATCGCCTTCGATCCGCAGCCCCGCGCCGTCCCGGTCTGTGATCGCTGCCCACCGGACATCGGTCTTGTATCCGTTTTCCTGGGGCATGTCGTATGAAAAATGCTGGTCCGCCACCCTGCCCCGGTACAGTCCGACGCGCGCCGCATCCTTGCGGTCCCGGTAGGATTCCTGAGGCCCCCTGCCGAACCAGGCGATGGAATCCAGTTCCGCAGGAGCGGTGAACCGCATGCCCACCCGGCCCAGAGGCGGAGCATTCCCCTCGACCTGCACCCGATTGCGGACGTAAACATTCCCGGAACCGTCGACATCATACTGGCTGGTACATCGAAATGCGCAGCCTCTGCCTTCCAGACGGTTCTGAACCGTGATCCTCGCCGTACCACCCGCATCCCCGGTTTTCAGAGACGATTCCTTCAGTTCCAATTCCTGTAATCCTGCCGAGCGCCAGCGCGATGCATAGCTTCTGTCTCCGCCTCCCTCATCGTTTTCCGTAGGCACGCGCCAGAAACCCGCACGCACGGGGCCGGACAGGATTTCCCTCCCCCGGTGCTGGTACGAAACCAGTCCGCCCTTCTCCCGGTCGAAAACAAGCGTGAAATCCTTTCCTGTAACAGTCATGGTTTCGCCGGTTTGACGCAATACGGGCCCGGGAACGGTTTTCGCCGTATCCTCCGTAACGCGGCCCGTTCCTCCCCGCAGGACGAACTGCTCCCAGGCGATCTCATGACCGGCATCCGCCCAAGTGGTCTTATCCTTCAGACGCAGGCTCAGGGTGAGGAACAGCTCGGTGCCGGATTCCGGACTCAGGCTGCAGGGCAACTTCACATCCCGGCTTTCCCCGGGCCCGATGTCCAGGGCGCCAAGCGTGCCTGACCGGGGCACGATGCCGTCCCCGGCCAGTTCCCATTGCAGCGCAGCCTGGTTCAGATTGGTGAAATAAAAGCGGTTCGTCACGCGTACGGCCCCGGATCCGGCATCGATCCATTCGAACAAGGCGTTCTGATACTGCTTCTTCACCGTGAGCAGTTCGGGCTGGGGGATGCGGTCCGCATTGATCAGGCCGTCCCCTGCATTGGCCCCGTCGATTTCATTGAGGAAGTTCCACCAGACGCTTCCGTCCGGCCTGGTTTCACGCAGGGCCTGGTCCACCCAGTCCCAGACCAGGGCGCCCTGCAGCCTGGGATGTGCATAGAAGAGGTCCCAGTATTTATACAGATTGCCCACGCTGTTGCCCATGGCATGGGGGCATTCGCAGATGATCACGGGCCTAGTCGTGTCGGACCGCATCATCCAGAGTATGAAATCCAAGCCGGGATACATCGTGGAAAGAATGTCGTACCGGTTCAGTGTGGGGGCATACGCCGGATTCCGGCTTTCGTAATGAACCGGCCTGGTCGGATCGATCCGTTTCATGCGGACGTACATGGAGTCCAGGTTCCTGCCGAGACCGGTCTCATTCCCCATAGACCAGACTACCACGGAAGGATGGTTTTTATCCCGCTCGACCATGTCCGTACCCCGGGAGACGAAGGCCCCTGTCCAGTCCGGCCAGTCTCCGATGTAACGGCCTTTTTCCCAGAGCTCGTGGCTTTCGACATTGGCCTCGCCAATCACGTAAAGGCCGTAGCGGTCGCACAGGTCCAGCCATTGGGGCCGGTTCGGATAATGGCTTGTGCGAACCGCGTTGATGTTGTTCTGCTTCATGAGCATCACATCCTGGAGCATGCGCTGGCCCGAAACCACGCGGCCGTGATCCGGGTCGAACTCGTGGCGGTTCGTGCCCTTGATCTTGACCGGCCGGCCGTTCACGAGAAACAGCCCGTCCTTGATTTCTACCTCCCGGAATCCGACGCGAACGGCCGTGGCTTCCAATACCCGGGACTTTCCGTCCCTCAGGACCAGCGTGAGCGTGTAGAGGTCCGGCGTTTCCGCCGTCCATTTCTCCGGATCCACGATGCGCCTCTTCAACGCCAGGACCGCATCCCGTCCTGATGCAGTCAGGCGGCCATCCATGCGTTCGGAGAAGTGTACGGCGCCATCCGCGCCTGCGAGCACAGCCTCAATGGAAACCGGATCCTTCATTTTTTCCGAGGCATTCCTGACCCGGACCTCCAGGTCCAGGTCCGCGTCCCGGTAGCCGGGGTCCAATTCCGTCCTGACCCGGACATCCCGCATGTACACCTGCGGCCTGGCGGCCAGAAAGACTTCCCGGAAAATGCCGGACAGCCTCCAGTAATCCTGATCCTCGAGATAACTCCCGTCCGAGATGTGGAGCACCTGGACGGCCAGGAGGTTTTCCCCCTGCCTGACCAGGGGCGTGATGTTGAATTCCGCGGGCGTGAAGGCGTCTTCGCTGTATCCTGCCTTCTCCCCGTTCACCCAAAGCGTCAGGGCGGACTGCACGCCGGCGAAATGCAGGAAAACGAGCTTCCCCCGCCACGATTCCGGGATCGTGAAACGGGTCCGGTACAGCCCGGTCGGATTCTTATCCCGGGGGACCCGCGGCGGGTCGGCCGGAAACGGATGTTTGATGTTCGAAAAAACGGGCGGATCATAATCCCGGCCGTGATTGCGTCCGTACACCTGCCAGTTCGAGGGCACCGGCAGATCGTCCCAATTCGAATCGTCCGCAGCCGGAGCTTGGAAATCCCCGGGCACTGCAGCCGGATTCGGACACCACTTGAACTTCCACACGCCGTTCAGCGAGCGGTAGAAAGGGGACTTCTCCGGGTCGAACGAAAGGGCCGTTTCCGCATCCGGGAATGCATGGAAACTCGCATGCGCCGGCTCTGTGCCGATGTCGTTGACCAGGGGATTCTCCCACTCCGGCGCCTGCGGGGATGCGGCCGAGGCGGCTAGCAGCAGGATGATCGGCAGCCGCCTGTTGAAGCTGCCCGGCGGCTTGCGCCGGGGATCTTCGGTCCGCAGAGAAAAAAACATTCGGATTCGCCCGCCTCGATTGCGGCAAACTGCGGGGAATGCGCTCGATATCTGATTCATTTGATCCCCCTGTGGTTGATGATTCAGGTTTTGTGAACCAGTATGTACGACCGTACGCCCTCTTTGATCCGGCGGTTCAGCCATTCGTGGACATACAGCCTTCTCAGGCAGGTGTAAACGGCCAGCGTCACCCGGTCCAGCCCGTTCTGCAGGAGCATGTCCAGCCTGGCGCTGTGCAAGAGTTTCCGGTTGAACCAGCGCGGCACGGCGAAGAGCAGCACGCCAGGCTTGGCCGCGTATTTGACCTCCTTCTCAAGGGTACCGGATTCCAGAACCGCCAGTCCAGCGGCTTCAGCCAAATTCTCCAGCTCCTCCGGCCGGAATGCCGTGTGAAAATAGAGGTCTCCCTTCATGCCCTTCACGCCGAAACGGGCGAGCACGCCGACCGGAACCCATCCCGGCCTTTTCCCCCGGTAGTTCGGAGTCGTGACCAGGGCCCTGCCTCCGGACGCAAGAAGGCGGGAAATCCCGAGAAAGGCCTTCCCGGGGTCCGGAAGATGTTCGAGGACTTCGCTGCACAGAATTCCGTCGAAAACGCCGGGCCTGAAGCACGCCGGATCCTGGGCATCGGTGACTGCCAGCGGAATTTCAGAATCCGCACGCCGGAACCGCCCGAGCACGGACAGGGAGATGTCAACTCCGAATTTCCGCGGATTTGGAAGACGCGTCAGAACGGTGCCTGCGTTGCAGCCGATGTCCAGAAACCGGCCCTTCCAGTCCCCGATGGTGCCGAGTATGAATGCCAGGCGCAGGCGGCCGCTGAGCGTGCGGTAAACCATCTCCTCTTCCGGGTAATCCCGGCCCGCCTGTTCATAAAAACGCCTGTAGGCGCAGTCCGCTATCTCTCCTCCCATGCCGTTTTGAAGCTCCCCTGCAGCTCACTGCCGTGGAATCTTCGATTTGCAGGGACAAAGACATTCCTATTCTCTCGCATTCCCCGCGGCAAGCCGCGGGGGATGCGCCCGCCGTCAGATTCACGGATCAAAAAAAAGCCTGCGTCCGTTTGTTCGCAGGCTTTGTTTAAAGACGCAGTCCAATCAGGATGCCCTGGATCTCTTGCGCGCCGGTTTCTTGAATTCATATTGCGGGCTTTTCTGTCCCCGAATCACCTCGGGCGTGATCACGCACTGCTTCACGCCCTCCATGGAAGGGATCTCGAACATGATGTCCATCATGGAACCCTCCATGATGGACCTCAAGGCGCGCGCGCCGGTCTTTTTCTTCATGGCGTCCCGGACGACCGCCTTGAGGGCCTCGTCCTCGAAGAGCAGGCTGACGCCGTCCATTTCGAAAAGCCGCTTGTACTGTTTCACAAGCGCGTTCTGGGGTTCGGTGAGTATGGCGAGGAGCATTTTCTCGTCCAGCTCGTCCAGGGCCGACACGACGGGCAGCCTGCCGATGAGCTCTGGTATCAATCCGAACTTGAGCAGATCGTCGGGCTCCACCAGGCGCAGGAGGTCCCCGATCTTGGCCTCCTTGCTGTCCTTGATATGGGCTCCGAAACCCATTTTCTTCTCCCCGACCCTGCGGGCGACAATTTTTTCGAGTCCTTCGAAAGAGCCGCCGCAGATGAAGAGGATGTCCTTGGTGTTGATGTTGATCAGGCTCTGCTCCGGATGCTTCCGGCCTCCCTTGGGAGGCACGGAAACGATGGACCCCTCGAGCAGTTTCAGGAGGCCCTGCTGCACGCCTTCGCCGGACACATCCCGGGTGATCGAGGAGCTTTCCGTCTTCCGGGCGATCTTGTCGATCTCGTCGACATACACGATCCCCTTCTCCGCCCGGTCCACCTTGAAATCGGCCGCCTGCAGAAGCCTGACCAGAACATTCTCCACGTCCTCGCCGACGTATCCCGCCTCGGTCAGGGTGGTCGCATCCGCCATGGCGAACGGGACGCGCAGGAAACGCGCCAGGGTTTGGGCGAGCAGGGTCTTTCCCGTGCCGGTGGGCCCGATCAGCAGAATGTTGCTTTTCTGAAGCTCCGCGTGGTCCGGCTGCTTTTCTGTGCCGATGCGTTTGTAATGGTTGTACACCGCGACGGAAATGGCCTTTTTGGCTTCGCTCTGGCCGATGACGAAGCGGTCGAGTTCATTTTTGATCTCGCGGGGCGTCGGCACAGGCTGGGTGATTTTCAGGGACCGGTTGTTGATGTCGGAACGGATGATTTCCTGGGCATAGGCGACGCATTCGTTGCAGATGTTGACGCCCGGGCCCGTGACGATGGCTTCAACCTCCTCGGAGGATCGGCCGCAGAAGGAGCAGGTGTACACGCGTTCCAAATCAGGTTCTCCTGGTTTTCGAATCGGGCCGCCTGGACATGACTTCATCGATGATGCCGTATTCCTTGGCCTCGGAAGCGGACATGAAGAAATTTCGGTCCGTGTCCTTTTCGATTTTCGACAGGGGCTGTCCCGTATGATGGGCCAGCAGCTCGTTGAGCTTCTCCCTCAGCGTCAGGATTTCCTTGGTCTGTATCTCGATGTCCGTGGCCTGGCCCTGCGCGCCCCCCAGAGGCTGGTGGATCATGATGCGCGCGTTGGGCAGCGCCGAACGTTTTCCCTTGGTCCCCGCGGCCAGAAGGAAAGCCCCCATGCTTGATGCCTGCCCCATGCAGATGGTGGCGATGTTGGGCCTGACGTACTGCATGGTGTCATATATCGCCATGCCGGATGAAACGAATCCGCCCGGCGAATTGATGTACATGGAAATGTCTTTTTCGGGATCCTCGGCTTCCAGGAAAATCAGCTGGGCGATGACGAGGCTCGCCACCGTATCGTCGATCGGGGCGCCGATGAACACGATCCTTTCCTTCAGAAGCCGTGAAAAGATGTCGTAGGACCTTTCGCCCCGGCCCGTCTGCTCGATGACAAAGGGGACTAGATTCATGCGCGTTTCGCTTTCATTTAGACGATGAGGGAGGAGGGACGGTCCTGCCGCCGTTTGACCGTCACTTCCTTGATTTTGTTGCTTTCTTCCAGGAAGGCCATGACCCTCCCGAGGAGCAGGCGTTCCTTCACGCGCTGCCTCTGGGCGGGATCCTGGAAAAGGACGCGTATCTTCTTTTCCTCCTTTTCATTCGCCTTGGCCAGGGCCTCGATCTCCGAATCCAGGTCCTGCTCGGTGACGGCGATCTTCTCGATTTCTGCGATCTTGTTCCAGATCATCTCCCATTTCAGGCTCCAGACGGCCAGGGGCCTCGATTTCTGCTTGTACGCGTTCTCGTCCAGTCCGGAGGCGTTCCGCACCGACTCTTTTTCCCACATGCCGGAAACAACGCTGTCCACCATGGCGGGCGGAAGTTCGAAATCGTTTCGCTTGACGATTTCATCCGCCATCCGGTCCCTGAGCAGCCGACTGGCTTCCTCTGACGCAGCCGCCTCGAGGTTTTCCCGTATCCGTTTCTCCAGATCGGACACGGTCTGGAATTCGCCGAGTTTCTTTAAAAACTCCCCGTCCCATGCGGGATAAATCCTGGCCTTGACGGTTTTCACCAGAAACAGGTAGTGCTGCTCTTCCGCTGCCGGCTCCTTCCCCGCGCCGCCCTGTTTGGGAAGGCGGAAGGCCCGCTGCTCCCCCCCCTTGACGCCGACCATCTGCTGCGCCAGCAGATCGCCCAGCGGAGGCCTTCCAAGCTCGACGGCCCGGTCCTCCCATTTCTGTCCGATGATGGGAACCCCGGTGGGATCCAGGGCCTGGATTGCGCCTTCGATCACATCGCCGTCGGCAGCCCCGTTCTCCGTGTCGCGCAATTCGGAATGCTGGTAGCGGATCTCATCCATGGCGCGGCGGATGTCCTCGTCTGTGATCCCGACGATTTCCTTTTCAAATTTGATGCCCTTGTAATGCTTGACCTGTATCTCCGGCTCCACCTGAACTTCCGCGGTGAAGGTGAACGGTTCCCCCGCTTTGAATTTGAATTCCAGTATGGATCCGGGCGCTACGATGGGCAGGCCGTGTTCGCGCACAGCCTCGGCGAAAAAGTGATGGATGATTTCGTCTGAAGCCTCGGCTTCCACCTCCTGCGTGAAGCGCTGGCGGATGATGGACATCGGCGTCTTGCCCTTGCGGAAACCGGGCACCTGTGTCTTCTGCTGAAAAGTCCGGTATGCCTGCTCCAGGAAGGGCTGGACTTCCTCCTCCGGAACTTCCACGCTGAGTTTCCTCTTCCAGGTCTCCAGTTCAACAACTTCTGATTTCAAATGCACATTCTCCTGTGTAACCCGCATTCGTGTGCGAGAGAAGGGACTCGAACCCCCATGTCCTCTCGGACACCAGATCCTAAGTCTGGCGCGTCTACCAATTCCGCCACTCTCGCTCCGATTCCGTCATCGGACCTTGGCAAAGGGATTCGTCCGGAGGGAGGGGATGTTCCGGCGGGATTGCTCTTGAGCGTCCGGAGCGGCAAGGGCCGTCTCACCGTTCTCTGCACCTCTCAAATGGAACGATCACCGGTGTTTGCCAAATGCCCGACCTGTAATTTACTCAACCTGCCTTCAAATTCAAAATGCATTTTAAAGATCCTGTATCTTCTTCAGATCCTTGTTCTTGCCCATCAGCACGAGCACATCGCTGTCCTTGACGATATAGTCCCCCATCGGGACAAGAACGACGTTGTCGGTGAGCATTTCTTTCACCACGATGACTTGAACCCCGTAATTTTTCCGAAGATTCAGCTGGGCGAGGGATTTCCGCAGGAATTCGTCCGGCGGAACGATTTCGATGATGCTGTAGCCCTTTGCCAGCGGGATATGGTCCAGGATGTTTTCATGGGTCAGCGAATGGGCGAGCCTGTGGGCCAGATCCTTTTCCGGGAAAACGACTTCCGTTGCGCCGATCTGTTCGAGTATCTTGCCGTGCTCCTCGCTCAGGGACTTCCCGACGATGCGGTGTATTTTCATCTCCTTGAGATGCAGCGTGGTCAGGACGCTCTCCTCGAGATCGTCCAGGCAGACCACGACGCCGTCCATAGATTCCAGGCCCAGGCTCTCGAGCGCCGCCCGGTCCGTCCCCTTGGCGACCACCGCTTTGTCCATGTACGATTTGATCTTTTCGATCTTGTCTTCATCCGCGTCGATGGCCATGACCGATACGCCCTCCTCGGTCAACTGCCGCGACAGGAACAATCCGAAGCTGCTCATGCCGATGATGGCATAACTTTTCACAGGACCCTCCCTTGTCTGCCCTTCAACCGACCATGACCTCGCCCCTGGCGAAACGGAAACGCCCGGCTTCCTCCCGCCTGGAAAGCGCCAGCGCGATGGTAAGCGGGCCGATCCGGCCCAGGTACATCAGAACAATGATCAGGGCCTTGCCCCAGGCGGAGAAAAAAGGCGTGACTCCCATGGACAGCCCGACCGTCCCATAGGCTGAAGTGGATTCGAAGATCAGGCGCAGAAAGGCGTTGGGGCTTGCGCCTGTTGCAGCGTTGCCTGCCTCTCCGAGAAGGATGCCGAACGTGACCGCTGTGATCAGAAACAAGGCGCTGACAATCAGGATCAGGGCCTTGTTCATCAAGTCGCCCGGTAT
>Ga0233423_10000272_pt1 | contig 28931 bp, 34 predicted proteins | sample Watercolumn_Mata_FD_180713 | JGI IMG/M metagenome (GOLD analysis project Ga0233423, IMG submission 180713) | Freshwater microbial communities from Lake Matano, South Sulawesi, Indonesia - Watercolumn_Matano_2014_112_MG | ecosystem: Environmental > Aquatic > Freshwater > Lake | place: Indonesia... | reverse complement strand
TTATCGGATTAGTCTTAACGCCTCTGAAATTTTTTAAGGAATCAACAATAAGCAAAATTGAACCAATGAAATTTAGACCCAAACCAATTAATGTTAGGATCATTTTTTCCTCAACCTAATCTCTCCCTTCTTCGCTTCCGCTTCCAACTCATCACCTTCTTCGAAACCCGCTTCGCGGACGAATCCATCTGGGATGACGACAACATACTTATGATAAGATTTACTCGCTCTTTTCTTAGACAATTGTCTTTGAAGCTTCATTTTGTTCTTAGGGTTGCGTCTTTATGTTGATAATTGAAGTTTTATTCTTTTCCGGGTTTCATGAAAACGCGAAAACAAAGATAAAACTTCAAACATATAGACATATTTAAGCATTTCTGTACCTACACTACTTGAAAGTTAATCTGTCTGTACCGAAATATATATAAAGTGTCTGTACCCCCAAATAGCATGACAACTGTTTGTTACGATTGGGAGATGTTTGGATTAGGGTTTTTCTTAGGGGGAATTTTGGATATAATTGTTAATATTGTCTATCAGATAATAACAAATAAAAGAGGTAAAAGCTTCTAACTAATATGAAAATAAAAGAGATGAATGAGGATTCGAGACCGAGAGAAAGACTTGTTAAATTTGGTGTTGAAAACCTAAGTAACGCAGAACTTTTAGCATTAATTTTAGAAAAAGGCACAAAACAAGAGAATGTAATTGAAGTTTCTAACAGATTAATTAATACTTATGGATTAGACAAACTTTCAGAATGTTCATTAAAAGAACTTCAAGAAATTAAAGGAATTGGCTTTGCAAAAGCTTGTCAGATCATTGCCATTTTTGAGTTTAACAAAAGACGTATTTCAGCCCAAAAACCAATAAAACACATTTCTTCAGCACAAGATGTTTTTGATTACTTTCATGAAAGACTTAAGGACGAAAAACAAGAACATTTCTATGTTTTGATGTTGAATGGCAAGAACAATATCATCGGAGAAGAATTAGTTAGCAAAGGAATTCTTGATGCATCAATAATTCATCCTCGAGAAGTTTTTAAGAGTGCGATTAAGAATAGTGCTTCCAAGATAATTTTGGTGCATAATCATCCGAGCGGGGATTCGAGTCCTAGTTTAGATGATAAAGATTCCCTTGCAAGACTTAAACAAGCTAGTAATTACTTAGGATTTTTAATACTTGATTTTGTTATCATAGGAAAAGAGAATTACTACAGTTTTAAAGAAACTACCAATAAGTAGAAAGATTCTTATTCTTTAAATCCTGGAATAACTTATTGTTTGAGGTTATTAAACTAAAATTTCCTCCGATTGTAGAAAACTTACGTATATCATCACTCATTAAAAGAATACTTTTTATACTTGTTGTTTTTTCTTCTAGCAGTCTTAACTTTTCATCATTTCTTCTTTTCTTGAACTCTTCAAGATATAACCCCCCACCCTTGACTTCAATTATGTAAATTTGGCCTTTAAAAAAAACAATAAAATCAGGATTATATTGATGTTCTCCTCTTCCTTTAATCGTTATAGTATATTGCCCTCTTCTATCGTTTTTAATCCAGAAGTTTTTAGAATCTTTTTCTTTTTCCATAGCCTCTTCTAATAAATTTGCCACAATTTTTTCGGGTTCTGAATCAAAATTGACATATTTGTAGATAGAATATTTGTAGCCTGTGAAGTAAGTATCTACAAATAGTGATAGCTTATAATTTGGGCTTAGCCAATTAGCCTCGTTTTTTCCTTTAGCAATTTCAATATCTCTCTTTTTAAAAATATCTCTTAACTTTATTTTGTTAATTTCAATATCTTCATCAAATATCTTTTTTTCGATAAAATTACCAAAAATTACCAAAAATTCCTTAAAAAATAAAGATTTTACCCTGGTTTCATCATATCCAAATTTTGTTTTATAAAATAATTTTTTTACCATAATTTTTTCTATAAGTTTTCTAAATTCTTTCCTTGCTTCTTCATGATCGGGGATAACATTATATTCTAGGATAAATTCGCTTATTATAGATTCAATTTCCTTGTCACTTAATTTAAGAATTTTTTCTTCAGTTTCAGCCACAGTGATTGGTTCACTTGAAACTACTGCACTGATGTTCCTCTCATCAATAATTGTATCAGGGGTTTCTCTTATCATCATTTTACCGTTTTCATTTAAACTTATCTTATCTAAAAATAAATCAATCATCTCTTCAGATTTTTTAATAATCTCTAATATTGATTCTCGTTTTTCTTTATCTTTTTGTAATATTGAAAGACAATCAATTTCAATATCTTTAAGTTTTTCTGTATCTGGAATATCTTCCACTGTTTGATAATTCCAGTTATCATCCCTATCAAATTGATTCTTTGACAACTCTAGGTCTGCCCTTATTTCATCGATAAAGCTATCAAAATTTCTATCTTTATAACAAATAACATAAAGCATTTCAGCTTGTTTTTTTAAATTATTTTCATTATCAAATTCTCTCTGTTCTTTATAGAGCCTAACACCCCTTCCTATAATCTGCTTAATATTATTTTTAACATTGGAATCATTATCACTTAAAATAGTTAAAAGATAGATATTACTTACATCAATTCCTTCATCTAACGACTTTACATAAACAACAATTTCATATTCATTTTTTTCAATATTATCCCATTTTTCAATTACTCCAGCTTCAGTTTTAATATCACTATCAATTCTAAAAGAAAGTTTTGCAATTTCTGAAATCTTCTTAAGTAATTTTTCTTTATTATCACTCATCTTTTTAAAAATACTCAAAAATACTCCAGTTATAGGAGAATTTTCGCTTTTTATTATCTCTAAAACTTCTTCAAGAATTAACTCATCTTCTATCAAACCATTTTGCAGATAGTCGATTATATTTTTAGAATGTTCTATTTGCCTTGCCCTTATAAGCATTAGTGGCTTAACTTTTTCTTCTTTTAAAGATTCTCTTTTAACTAAATGGCACAACAAAGATAAAAAAATCTTTCTTTTATCAGCCTCACTTACCTGGTTAGAAGAAATTTCATGTATGTTTGAATAACCAAGTGCCCTAATAGTCTTGGCATATTTTTGTTCAATCAACTGGCTTATAGAATATTTATATATTATTTTTTGTTCTCGCTTATTTTTAGATGTCTCAAGAGCAGTTGCAGTATACTCTATAACCATCTCAGGATTTAGTTGTTTAATTGTCTCAAAGGACTTTTCTTCTTGGTAATGATGAGCTTCATCAGTAAAAATAATAAGTCTTCTTTTTTTAAGAAAATCAACAAAAGGAATGGTGTTCCCTGCCCCATCTTTCCAAAAAGATTCTTCTAGCGGTCTAAGAGTATATGGAACGCCAGAAGATTCATCTTGTTTTTTATCACTACTGCTGTTTTTTTCAAAGAATTTTTGTATATTAAATACATAAATAGTTATCTCTGCGCCATCATCATATTCACAGGTTTTATCTTTATAATTTTCACCAGTTATTAAATTAACCTTGAGAGGCATTTCTTCTGAAAAAATACATTTTTTATCATTTAAGGTGAAGTTTTTAATTGTTTTATCATAGATGAAAGTATTGGGAGTTATGATCATAAAGTCCCTATAGCCTTTTTTGTAAAGATAAAGCATATTTGAACCAATCATAGAAGTCTTTCCAGCACCAGTAGCAATTTCAAAACCCAAAAAAGGTATTTTCTTTCCATCAATGTCTTCAATCAACTCTTTTTTGAAATAATTATCATTCGATAAATTCAAAAAATATTGTAGCGCAAATAGCGCTTCCTGTTTATAATCTCTCATTGGAAAAAACAAATTTTTATTAACAAACTCAAAATTATTAATCTGGGAGGATTCAAAATTTTCTAGACTATAAGAAAAATTAATATCCTTCATTAAATGTTGGTAAAAGTTTTTTAGCATTTTAAATTAATTTATATTTTTTTAATATTGTTTGCGGGATTTTTCTTATAAAAACATCATTTTCTTGATCATTTTTTCTCACATTTATTGCCTTGTTCGTATAAATATTAAGCTCCTTAAAACCAGGAATTTTTTTGATTTTTTCAACAATTTCCGAATATTCATTAAATTTGATGAACTCTAAATCTTTTGAAACACTACAAATTGCATAAACTCCTTTTTCATTTCTGTTTTCTGCTAAAAAAATTTTGTTTTTTGCAAGATCTTTATCTTCCATTAACTTAAAATTTTTTGTATAAAATAAAGCCTCTGCAATTTGTTCATAAGTTAGGTTCCAATTTATATCTTTTCCGCTAATGAGGCTTTCTCCAAGTTTGTAATATTTAAAACCGCCACCACCTTTCCAGTTAACTGCTTCAGATATTCCAGTTATATCTCCTTCAATCACATTTTTTAAACGTGGGATACATTTTTCTTCTGCTTGTATGCCAATTTCTATACCCAAATATCTACCCCCCATCTTATGGGCTGTTGCTGCAGTAGACCCACATCCTAAAAAAATATCGAGCACAAGATCTCCGCTTTTAAATAAACACAAATCTAAACATTTTTTTATAATCCACTCACTTTTTTTTCCTTGTGGAAACTGAACTCCCCCTTCGCTTGAACATTCTTGGCTGGCCATAACTTCACTAACATCTATAAAACTTGGTAATGGCATTTCTTTAGAATTTTCTTTTTTAAGAGGTATTCCTTGGAAATATTGGCCATTATGGTACTTTTGTGATTTTGGGTGCATAATATATCTATAACCAATCCCGTCTCCCCTTTCCCCCAAACCAATTACTTTATAGATGGAACCATAACCATCCAATTGTAATCTTTTCATTAAATAGTCTCTATAAAATCGGCAAGAAGAATTTCGATCAATTAATCCCTCCCTTATGTTCTCCTTCCTAAAACTTTTTTTGAAATCTTTTGATTCAACAATTTCATATTCATCTGGTTTGAATAAATAAACTTCCTTTTCTTTTCCAACTTCAATTTTTATTCCAGATTTTTTTTCAACTATCTGATATTTATACATGCTTAAATCAGAGGTGTCTTTTATACTTTTGAGGATCTTAAAATGATTCCTGGATTTGCAATAGAATAAGATAAATTCCATTATATCATGAACATCTTTATCTCCTTTAAGAATTCTCTCGGGATGTCTCATTTGGACTATAATCGTAGTAATGTAATTATCTCTTCCAAATATTTCATCCATTAAAACCTTAAGATATGCCATTTCGGTATTGTCGATTTGGATAAATATTGATCCATCTTTTCTTAATAATCTTTTTAGCAAGACTAACCTGTCCCTCATCATGGTTAACCACTCTGAATGTTTTAGATTATCATCATATTTTTCAAATGCATTTCCAGTATTATATGGAGGGTCTATATAAATACATTTTACTTTATCTTTTTCATCCTTGTTTTTAAATTGTTCAACTAATGTTCTTAAGACCAGGAGATTATCCCCCCGAATTAACATATTTTCACTAGTTTCATCACCATAACTCTTAACAAAATTTAATATTCTGGGTTCTGAAACTCGGATATCTTCTTTATCCACCCAAATCGGTTTGATCCCTCTCCCTTCACTTTCATCAATCTCATAATAAAGAGATTTATCTTTATTAATCCAGTCAAGTTTCAATGATCCTTTGAACTTTTTTTCTTCAGTCATATTTTCACCACCAGCTTCCTATCTATTTTAGTATATTTGCAGATCTTTTTAAAACTGCATTTTTCACAATGCTCTCCACATTTAGCTTTCCACACTCCTTTTTTTATGCCATCTATGCTTTTTTTAGCATTATTTTCAACTTCTTCTAGTTTCTTTTTGCTAATTTCTACAGGAACAATCTGGGCATGCTCTTGAACTTCTTTGATATATGCAATAGTTGCTTTGTCTATATTATCTTTAATCTTCTTAAGTCCGAGGGTATACACTTGAACCTGCAAACTTGCTTCTTCGTTAGTAATAATTGAATCTGAAGTTTTATAATCTCTTACCTCCAGACTATTTTTAGGACCAATTAATACATCAATTCTTCCGGCAATCGTAGCTTTTTCCAGAGGAAATTCGATTCTAGTCTCGACTTCTTCAACGTTTAACATATCTTTTTTGTGTTTTTGTGCATAGTTGATAAGGCTTTTTTTAGCACTTCGAGTCATAACTTCTTTTTGCATTTTTTCTGCATAAGGAAGATGAAATTCTCCATCATCAAAGACTTTCTCAATAGCTTTCTCAGGATCCATTCCTTTTGTTTTTATTAATTCAGAGGCTCTTCTTAAACAATGATGTAAACTTTTTCCAAAACCTAATCTTTGAGAAAAGATAGAAGGATAATTCCAAACCGTGTTTAGTCTATAGAGATAATTGCATCTATTGTAGTCTATGATTTCTCCACCAGCAAATGTTTGGATTTCCTCTTCATTATTTACACTTTCAATTGAAGGATATAAAATCTTAACTCTTTCGGTTAGACTCTTTAATTGCAAATCTCTTAAAAAAGGAGATTCAGTCATTTCATTTTTCATCCTCTTGAAATTTGACAGCAAAAGAAAATCTCTTGCTCTTGTTATTGCAACATAAAACAATCTCCTTTCATCATCTTCATTCCCTTCATATCTATCAACAGGGAAAAGATCTCTAGAAATCATCCAATTCTGTTCTTTACCCATCATGGTCGAAGGAAATCTTTTATTAGTCAATCCCGGCATAAAAACAGTGAGCCACTCTAATCCTTTCGCTTGATGGACAGTCATAATTTGAACTGCCTCAACACCCCTGATATCTTCTGCAGGTTGTTCTTCATAAGCTTCATAAGCATATGAATTCATAAACCAATTCAAGCTTTTTAAATCTCTTTTCCAATTAAAATGATGTCCTCCCAATAAAACTGAAGATTGAAAGTCTACTAACAATGAATTAAATCTCCCAAGATTAGCCATAACTGTAGCGTCAAGTTTATTTTCTTGATCCAAATTTAGAAATCCCAAAATTACTAACAACTCTTGGAAAATTTCGCTTAAATCTTTATAAGATTCATTCAAAACCTCTTTTTTCCATTGCTTTAACTTATCTTCTGGGAAATTTATCTCTTTGAAAACTACTTTCCATAATTCTTTTGAAGTTGTGAGGAGTGCTTCCCCCTTTATCAGATTTTTCCAATCATAACTATTTTTTATCCAAAATCCATCCTCACTAAGCCAAGAAAAGAGCCTTCCGACCAATTGGGCTTCATCTCTCTGAAATAGGCCAATCTTTCCTCCAACTATATATGGAACATTCAGTTTTTTGAATTCTTCAATGAAGGGTTTAGCAGACGTTTTAACACTTCTAAATAATATGGCAACATCCGAATATTTGCATTTACCACTTTCAATAAGTTTTCTTATTTCTTCACAAATAATTTTTGCTTCATTCTCATCATTTTCAAACTCTATTTTAATAACACCTCCTTCTGATTTTCTAAAAGGCGTCATTTCTTCATATTGCCCCTTTAATGTTTTTGAGAATTTGTTGGCGTTTTCTACTATACCTTTACAACTTCTCCTATTCTCTTTTATATAAACAAGTTCTTCTTTTCCGATGTTATTTTCAAAATTATCAAAATAACTTTTATCCGAACCTCGCCATTGATAGATACACTGTCTAGGATCTCCAACCACATAAACATTAGCCCATTGACTTATTATTTTAATTAGGGTTTGTTGTGCTTTATTAATATCTTGGTATTCATCAACTATCAAATGTTTAATATAATTAAGTGAAGAATTGTTTTTTTCAAGATTTTGAACTAATAAAGGGATCATTCTTGAGAAAGTCAATAGCTTATGACTATTGAGGAGGTCTTCAAATTCTATAAAGTGTTTTAAGAAATGAGTATCTTTTTGTTTAATGGTTACGTTATCTATAAGTTCATCATAAACTACTGAAACAGATCTTAAGAAATTATCACAGTTTGAAACATATCCTTTGCCTCCTAAACCAAAATCCCAACCATGGCGAAGCATAAATGCCATTTCTTGATTTTCATCTAAAACATCGTAATTACCACAACCAAAATGATCTTGTAACATTTGAAAAGAGAAAGCATGAATTGTTCCTATGTACATTTTTCCTAAATGATTACAAAGTTCTGGATCAATTCTAGTCATCTTTTCATATATCTTATTTTTCATATTTTGTGCAGCTCTTTCTGTAAATGTGAATGCAACAATTTCTTCTGGTTTTGTACCTTTAGACAACAAATAAATGATTTTCATAGCTAAGGTGGTAGTTTTTCCTGCTCCTGCACCGGCTATAATTCTTAGAAATTTTTTATCAGACTTTACTGCTTTAAGTTTATCTTCAGAAAGGGAATTTAATTCTTTTTCAAGTACAACCGCGTTTATCATTTTCACTCAAACTTCCGCTCATCGTCTGCCCAGGCGCAGAACGGGCAAGCGCTGTGCTTGCTGGGCCTTTTCTCTTTGATTAATTTAATTGCTGCATTGAAAGTTTTTAGTGCCCTGGATGAATCAACCTTGACTTTTTTGATATGAATCTCAAATCTGACTTCTCCATGCTCCTTTACTTCACTTGGGAGGAAAAAGATTAGATAGGCAAAGCCAGGATGTTTCAAGCCATTCTTTTCGAAGAGCAGAGCATAACAATCAAGCTGATTCTGATAGAATGCTATTTTTTCATCCTTAATTTCTGAGCCACCATAAGTCTTGAAATCAATAATTATAAAATTTTCTCCGTCAAAAAGGCAATCATCAATTGCTCCAAACAAAACATCTCCATTTTCATCTGTCCAAGATAGGCCTTTTCTTGCATTTCTCCAGACATTCATCCTTTCAAGATTATCATAGAGCTTGCCTTCAACCTTGCCTTTTAATTCAGGAGGCAATTTTCCCTCTTTCCTGTATTTGTCAAAGTAAATCTTCAATTTTCTATCCATGCCTCCAGGCAATGAAGGAAATGGTCCAGAAGGCCTGTGAATGCCTTTCTCTGAAAGCCAGAAGCACAAAGGACATTCTAAAAAGAGATTCAGTTTTGATGGAGATAATTTTAAAGTCATATTTTCCTAAAGAAAGAAGATATAAAAGATTTTTGGTTTTAGGTTCTATTTTTTTTCCTTATAGCCTTCCTAACATCCTCAACAAGAACCTTGCTTGAACCTCTTGCTTTAGCAAGATTCGTGGCTTGCTTTTTGATGTCTTTAAGTTCATCTAAAGTAAGTAATTTGCCCGATAATGGGTTTCCAGCAATCCAATTAGCATTATCTTGTTTTTGCCTTGTTTGAACATAAAAATTCTTTAAAACATAGACTGCCTTTTCTGTAAGTATAGGTGTTTTTGTCATCTTAGCCTCCTTTTTTATTTGTCTTTTCTTAGAATTCCAGAACTTAATAAATGTGTGTGACAATGTTTGAGGGATAAAAACATTTAGGGTTATAAGTGTAAGATTAGGTTTGTTTTTCAAAAGTTCCCGAAAACCAGTTAAGAACTATGCCTCAATTAACAACATACAGATGTGCAGAAAAGCCCTTAAAACCTCCTATTTGCAGAACTCGTGGCATACGCGCGAGCACAGCCAGGATCATTGTCAAAAAAACAACGAGAATTTTGCGAAAACCCAAGAAGCCTAAGTTTTAGAATATAAACCAGAAGGAATAGTTCCTTTTTTTGGATCTCTATCTACCTTAGCTATCATTCTTGGATGTCCAGGATACAAATTTCTTACTTTTACAACAAGACCTTTTTTATTAGAATTTGAACCAACAAAATCACCATTAATAATACAAACATATTTCCCTTTGAATCTAGAATACCATTCATCATTATTTAGTAATCTTTGATATTCAACAGAGTTACGTTTCATTTCTTGTTCAATAGATTCTGTTAACATATTCTTTTAATCTCTCACACATTTTTAAATATTTATGTGATTTTTGGCTTTCGTTTTTCCCTTTTCCAAAAGACTAGAAAAGAATAAACCCCCAATTATCCATTTATAGACATATACAAAAGAACACAATAAAACTTTTAAAGATTTAATCTATGAAAATTCATGGTTCACAGAGAATTTTTGAATAAATCAAGATCTGAAGGATTGCATCCAGAAGTCAGGAATTATTTGAGAGAAAGAGGCATAGTCTCTAAAACTGGTTGGCCTGATAAAAAAACACCATTTCCTTATCTTGTTCTTTCAGCAGGCCTAATGCAAACAGGAGAACAGCCAATGTGGGATTGTTGGGAATCTACTGGCGCTTATAATCATACTGCTCATCCAAGAAAAGAATATGAAACCAGAGACTTGGTTTTGTTTGCAGAACAATTGCTTGGAGCGAGATATCAAAGAGTAGGCATAACCTCCCCAAACCCGATAATGATATTTGTTTTAGACAACAAATGGGACGAAACAGTCATGACATTAAAGGAAAAGTACCCTTTTCCTCCAAGAGCTTGATGTTTGTGTGTTTTACATCTTCATATTTATGTATTGAACTCTGTTTTCTCCTTGTTTTCTTGAAACCACCTGAGAACCAGAAAGTCAATTATACACATACGACATAAACCTCAAGAACAATAGCAGAATAGGTTTATTTCTTAATCAATCCAACAACCAAACAAACTAAAATCGTCTCAGCAAAACCAATCCAGAGCATTGGGTCAAGCAAGAAAGCATAATTCTTTACAAACAAAGGAATAGTTATTGCAGAATCCAAGATAATGCCTGTAATCATCATAATAATTCCAAGCAAAATTCCCTCACCAGCACTTCCTTTAGTTCCTTTAAAATAAATCAATGCGCTAAAAATAGCAATTATCAAGGCAAATACATAATGGATAGTGTAATACAAAACTCCCGAATTTAGATTAAATCCAAACATCAGAATAGATACTTCAAAGAAGATGATTGCCCAGAAAATTGCTCCAATCCCAACTGCTTTCCAAAATTTCATATTCTGTTAAGTTTCTTATTTTTATAAATCTTTTTGTTGTTCTCGAAAACAATCTCCAAACACAGAAAGATACTACACATACAACTAAAACCTCAATCATAAACATAACAACATACAGAATTAATAATTACATGACAAAACCATTTTCTCGAGAAGGTTCCATATAAAGACTTTTTACTGCTTCGTAGACTGCCATGCTCATCGTCATATTGACTTTTAAATCAGGGGATTTTGCCATCTCAAGAACTTCATTAGCAGTTATTACTCTGTTTCCTCCAATAAGTTTGATGTGAGATTTTCCTTTCTCCACTTGTCCTAAGAAAGCCAGGACTGAGATAACAGCTAATCTGCTTTTTGAGAAATAACCCCACATCTTATCAAAAATCTGAGTTCCAACTTCATCTTGATTTTTGAAATGTTGAATAAGTTCTTGATGATTATATTCTGTATTCCCTATTTTTATTTTTTCAGGAATTGTTCTCCAATGATTATCATAACCAAAACCATGTTCTTTTCTGAATTTCACTTGTTCAGTATATTCTGAAGCCATCTCTTCCAAGCCTTGTGTAAAGAAGGATATTTGAGTTTCTTTTGATAAACTTGCTTCAAGTCCCTTGGATTCTTCCATAAAAGGTCATCTATTCAGGGTTTTTAAGGATTTATGCAAGAAAACACATACGTTTTTTAGGGTTTCAAGAAAACACATGAAAGCAAAGACGATTCTTCCAAATACAGACATAGAAACACTTTTAAATTCTAAATGTTTTAGCATTTATGGCAAAACAAAAACCAAAAAGAGCAAATGGGAACAAAAACAAAGACAATTGTGACTGCAAGGACATGATGTGTTGCGGTGGCATGAGATGCAAATGTGGCTGCGGAGGATTTTACTTCCTTGGGGCTTTGGGCTCAGCAATTTATTTCATCTCTAATACATCAGGATTCTGGAATGTCGTGCTTGCAATCTTGAAAGCCATAGTCTGGCCTGTTTTCATTTCAATGAAAATCTTAGGACTATAATAAAAGATTTTGGTGTGTCGAAAAACGAAATAATTCTCATACTCCTAGACTTAGTTCTGTATGTGAATGTAATCTTCTCGTTTTTCTTGAAATCCTTCAGAAAATAAGAATGTAAACTATACAAATTATAAAATTAAAGCGTTTCTTAGTTCTGTATGTGAATATGGTTTGTTGTTTTCAGGAAACCTGACTGAGAACTAAACTCAAACATACAACATAACGACATTTGTACAAACATATTCATGCTATTTTCTCAAGCCTATATCCTTTTTTTGAGCTCTCCGATTATATACAAGATTCTCCATCATTATCGGCCTGATTCCATGTTGTTCTGTTTCATAGAGGAAATCACTTAATTCCTCACTAATCGCTTCATCTAGATCACATTCTCCAAGAACTAGTCTTGCTGCTCTTCTTGGGTCAGGAAGATTTTTTTCAATTATCCTTGAATATTCCACATCTTCAAGTTTTCTTACAAATTCTCTATAGATTATACAAGGCCCATAAAGTTTAGTGAACATAATAACCCAATTAAAATGTCCTGGATCATAATAATGATTAATCTCATCAAAATATGGAAGAGGTCCTGTTTTTATCATCCAAGGCTTCCAGGTTCCAAACAAAAGATATTTCTCAGGCATTATCCCTTTAAATTTAAAGTTATTGCCTGATGCAATGAAATTTCCCTTAGTTGTTCTTCTTTCAAGGTCAAATCTTGCTAAACAATAACCTCCTTTATCAAGACAAGCTCCTCCATTGCTTACAACTACACTATCTCCGTCTCTGACTTGGCCTAATGCAAGAGTTGGAGAATACATGTAATACAATTTAACAAGTTCAACAAATCCTGCTAAATCATATTTTCCCTTTGTCCTAGGGTGTTCTTCTCGAAGTGTTGGTAATGTCATTTTATCTTATAAATTCCAGAAAAATCTGGAGTTTTCACCCCAAGAGTATATCAAAAAATACTTTAAAATATTTTCTATTCTCATCAAAAACTTTAAATTCTTAAAAACTCTGTAAATATATGGAAAAAAGAGGAAGGTCTGATAAATCTGTTGGTTACACAACATATTTCCTTGTATTCATGATAATAATTATCTTGATGTCATTCATGCTCATAGGAGCAGGATGCAGAGCTATGAGAGTCAAGGAGATTCTTGAAGATTCAGACAAATATCTTGGAAAAGAAGTTCTTGTTCAGGGAAAAGTTTCCAACACATTCAAAATAAGTCAAATCTCTGGCTTTACTTTAGTTGACTTGAGTGATTCAAAATACAAGATACTTGTTTCAAGCAAAGAACTTCCTCTAGAGAACAAAACAGTCACTGTCAAGGGAACTGTAATGAAAGAGATTCTTCTTGGTTATTACATCTATGCTAACAAGATTTCTTAAAAATCAGCAATTAACCATAAGTCAATGCTTTTTCCAGAATACTTTGTCTTCCTTTTTCAGGGGAATAACCTGTTCTGCCAACATAAGTTATGCCTTTATTGCAATCAAAAACTTCTTGTTTGTCATAATTCATCTTTTGTTCAAGATATCTTGCGTAAGCACTATTCCTTTCAAGACTTCCACCATAACCTTTAATTGAAGGACTTGAAATTCTAAGTAAAAATACATACATTGACTTGAATATATTTGATAGTTTCATTTGTTTTCTCCTATTGTTTTATATTTGATTTAATTCATTTATTTTAATCGCCTCTTGTTCCCAGAAAGTCTGATTTTAGATATGATTTAAAGTTTAAAAGCATTTTGATAACTTCAAATACATTTGAAGTATCTACAGAAAAAGATGTCTGCAAGTGTAGTTATTCTTCGTTTTTGAGTCTTGCTTTCAGGAATTCTCGAAATCAAGGAATAACTGTAAAAATCTTTAATTTAAAACATACAGACGTCTGTATGTGGTATATCAGCTTTAGTTCTTTACTGTCTTTCGTATAAAACAATAAAACAAGATAATTCTTGCACTTACAGATGTTTTATTCTATTGAGAAGATCTCTTGGGATTTATTCTTGAAACATATTCATAAAATCTTTCAAGGCCCATTTTTCCGCATAATCTAAACTGTCCTGACCTTTTGTCAGGCGTTTTTTTATAGCAAAAATACTCAAATTTTGTGTATGGGATCCTGGCTAGATCATCTTGGCTTTCTGCATATTTCAAGGCAATTTCCAAAATCCCTTTTTCTTCAAGTTTTCTTAATTCTCTTTTGCAAGAAACATCAACAATTCTGCTGTTTTCTCTTCTTATCACAAGGTCTTCACAAAAAGCATAATCTCCTGAGCCCACAATATCCGCCACTGCGTCTAGAGCATGTCCTTCTAACTTATTTACAATTCCATCTATTCCAGGGTTAAAAAAACCATAAAACAAATCTCCCCTTACAAAATCTAAATCTCCTTCTTGATGAGTTTGCTTAAAATTATGATCAAACCAGAATAATTGCCCAATTTCAGTATCACCTGCTAAATTCGCACTATAACAAAGTGCAACATTCTTATGGCCAATATCACAATGAGTTCTTTTAAGAACAATTTCATGATGCGTTTTCATAACTGCAGGAAGAACAAATCCAAGTTCTCTGTCATAAGGAATTGCTTCCAGATAATTTGGATTCACAGGAGTAAAGCCTATTGTTTTCATAATTGTAATCTCAGAAAAAAGACTATTAAAGGTTTTCTTCCCGCCCAAAAGATTATCCAAGCAGACGCAGGGAATTTGGAGAGATAAAAAGAAAATGTCTTGATTATACTTTTGTCATGATCCCAAGGACAATAAGAGAGAGATTCGAAGAATCTGGCTTGAACGGAGCAATAATCACAAGTTTGCTTCAAGAAATGGATTTCACTTCTCCTGAAAATTTTGATCGCATCAGCATTTATCTTGATGGAAATTGGAGTCCAGCTCATCTTGAGAAAGCTAAAAAATATTCATCTGAAGTTCTTGGAATTCCTGAATCTAAAATCGAGCTGATTTCAAAAGGTTGCTTGCATAATGTTCCAAGAATAATCCATTATGCAAGATGTGTTTCAACTTATCTTTACAAAGGAAAGATAAGTCTCCAGGAGCTTGATGAAAATGAACATAAAAGGCAGATTTATCTCCCAAAATCATATCACGATCTTTACGAGCCAAAAACCAAAAAACCCTCTGAAAGAATCCATCACAGAAGGCAGAATCATATTCTTGGAAATAGCTCCCAGTATGGGCATAAGTAAAATTTCAAATAAATGCAAATGCTTAAAAAAGGAAGCTATTTCTCTTTTGTGTGCGGAGGTGCCGGAGCGGTCAAACGGGCTACGCTAAGGCAAGCCTTCTTTCTTTTAAAAAAAGAAAGAACCTTTGGGAAGAAAAAACTTAAATTCCTGAAAACGCTTGAAGAAACGTAGTGGCTTAGTGCCTGCACAGGTTCGATTCCTGTCCCCCGCATATTTCTTTAATTTGTTTTCGAAAACAAAATTCAAAAAAAGGAGAACTATAATTAGTTACATACAGACTTAATCACTTATATCACAGAATTATTTTAAGAACTAAAAACTACTTTGCCTTTGAAACAAGTTTTTCAAATTCATCGAGATTGCAGTTCAAAGCTTCTATGCTCTCAAGGAAAATTTCTTCTGGTTCTAATTGGCCAAAACTCTCAACATTGAACAAGAAATCTCTATCTGAGAATGAGATGTCCAATGCTTTTTTGTTCTTATTATTACAGTATTCTATGCAAGCTTCACAGACATCGCATTTTAAAGGATCTATTTCAATCTTGTTTCCCTTGATTATGATTGCTTTTTTAGGGCAGACCTCTGCTATGTCAATATAAGTTTCTGTTTCCTTATCAAGCTTGATATTCGGAAGAGAAGTGAACCATATCATCCCAGGAGAGAATTTTGTATGGTCAAGTGCTTTTCCCAAACAAGCTGTTGCACTTAATTCAAGTTCTTGATCCTTAGCTAATATGACTATAGGCATGTCTTTGAAAACAACTTCACATCCCTTGCCTTTCAAATCACCTGAATAGATTGTTACAGGCCCAACTGCTTTTAATTTCAATGTTGCTGTGCATTTTAAGCATCCTTCGCCCTTGCAAGTGCAATCCTCTTTTACTTTGAATGTCTTTGGAGCTTTTAAGGGAACTAAACCCAATCTGTGAGCTAGCATCTCATCATAAAGAGCTGAATCGTTTTTGTAGAACTCAACTTCATCTATAGCTAAAACAGGAATCTCGAATATACTTCTTCTTATTGCATTTACAATTGCTTGGTCAGCATCTCTTACAGTAAATGAGATTTTCTCTTTGGTTTTTTTTACTTTTTCTATTTCTACCATGTTTTAAGTTGGTGTATTTGTATGTTTATAATTGAGGTTTTATTCTTTTCCGAGTTTCAGGAAAAATCCCTGAAAAACAAGGATGATATTTTATATTTAACGACGTATTTTGTTAGTTTGTTTAGTTTATAAGGCATAACACTTATAGTTGTGCTCCGCACAAGTTAGTTCGGTTTCTGCGCTTCGGCTCGATTTTAGTCGTGATAGTGTTTGTTTATACTTATGATAATTTTAAAAATTTATGACTTTTAAACCCTTCTACCACGCTTTCCACCTTTAGGTTTTGGTCCTCCGCGAGGTGTTGGTGTTGTATCAACGATGTTCAATATCTTGATGCCTTCTCTTCCTAATGATTTGATTGCAGCATTTGCTCCTGGACCTGGTGTTGGTGCAAGTGTTCCACCCTTGCCCTTTACTCTGACAAAAACAGACTTGATTCCAAGATCTTTTGCTTTTTCAGCTGCTTTTTTTGCAACAAACATTGCAATAGTAGGATTTGCTTTCAATCTATCATGCTTAGTGACTTCTCCTCCTGAAAAAATAGCGATAGTATTTCCACTCAAGTCAGTAATATGCACAACAGTGTTATTATAAGTTGCTTTTATGTAAGCAATTCCAACACTTTCAAATTTTTTATCAGTCATTTTCAGCTTCAACAGCCTCCTCTATTTCTTGTTCTTCTTTAATTTCTTCTTGAGTTTCAGGATTTTCCTCTGCCTGTTCTTCTATTTTTTCTTTTTTCTCGTGTTTCTTTGGCTTTCTTGGCATCGAGCTTTTTATCAAGCTTTCTTCTCCTGCTTTTACAATGTAAGAAGGAATAGTAACAATTTTTCCGTCGATTGTTATTTTTCTGTGTGTAATCAATTGTCTTGCTTCTTTTATTGTTCCTGTCAATCCTAATTTAAAGACAACTGTCTGCAATCTTCTATCTAAAAGATTTTCCTTTTTCAAAGAAAGAACTGCATCAATTGTAGTTTCTCCTTTTATCAATCCTTTTAATTCAAGGTTCTTGAAGAAAGCATCTTGTTTTTCAGGTTCTATAATAAGTCTTTTTGCTTCTGTTCTTATTCTGTTGATTTCAGATTCTGCTTTCCATATTTCTGTCTTGTTCTTTAATCCATAAGTTTTCATGATTGCCTTGTCTTCCTCGATTCTGGCTTTGTCGAAAAGATTCTTTGGCCTGGTGTATTTCTTATGTTTCTTAATCATTTTTTAGCAGAAACCTTCGCTCTCTTGACACCAACAGATGGTCCCTTGGTCCTGAAATGGCTTCTTGTCCTCTGGCCTCTGACTGGCTGTCCTTGGATGTGTCTTACTCCCTTGTATGATTTAATTTTCTTTTGTTTTCTAATATCAAATTCTTTTTGAAGATCAAGTTCAGTCATAAGAAGATGTTTGTCTTTTCCTGTTTCAGGGTCTTTTTTTCTGTTCATTATCCAGGTAGGAAGTTTTCCAGATTTTACAAGATCAAGTATTTTATTAGTTTCATCTTCTTTTAACGATGATATTTTCCTTTTTTTGTCTATCTTGAGTTTCTTGCATAATGCATTTGACATTGTCCACGAGATGCCTTTGATCTTTGTCAAACCAGCATATATTGTCATGTCTCCTGGAATATCTGTTCCCGAGATTCTGATTAAACCTTCTTCTCGGTCTTTTTTCTGTGGTCTTTGGTCTGTTGCCATTGTTATTTTTTTAATCTAAGTTTTTAAATCTTATGCTACAAAGAGTCTGTGCCTGACTTCTTCTGTCAACTCCTCTATAAGCCTTCTTTCAACTATTTTCTTTGGATCAGGCATGTTCTTTACTCTGTTTTTGATGTCATCAAATGACTTGAACTTCTCCTTTTCTCTTTCTTCTATTATCGCCTGAGTATGTTTCTTCCCTAATCCAGGCAATAATTCGAGTTGATGCAGTCTTGTGCTTACAGCACCTGCATTATTGAAGAAATCAACAAAAGTCTGTTCTTTTGAATCAATTAATTTTTCAATTATGTCTCTTAACTGCAATTTCCCTGTCTCAGTCATTTTCTTAGGAAAAAGTCTTCCTCTGATAAATTCTATCTTGTCCCTCTTACCTTCTCCAATATAAACCTCTTCCTTGAGCTGAAGCCTCATTCCTCGTTTAGGCACTAGTTCCAGCAAAGTAAAATGATTCAGGCCCATAGCCTGCGCTATTGGAATATGCCGCATTTCTAGCGGATATCCATTTGGTAAAAAATCTAATATTATCGCTTTTTCTTCTCGATTGTCCATTTTGTCTATTTTTTATTTGTGATCTCAAGGATTTTTGTAATTTCATCTTGGTCTAGATTAATGTCAGCTCCTGTAAAGATTTTCCTTAAGGAGTCTGCATCATCTGGCATAAAATCAATTATTTTAACCAGATCTTCATCTTTAAGTTTCTCTAAATTTAGTTTTTTTAAGTCATTGAACAGGCTTTCTGCATCTTTTGCAGATAATTTCGTGAATTTCTTTATGAAAGCAGAAGTCATCTTTGACTTCTCAGTGTCATAATCATTCAAAAACTCTCTTGTCTGAGCCATTGTCAATGGTTTTTTTTCTATTATCATCTTAGTTTATTTTCTTAAGGTGCATTGGTTTAATTACTAGAGATTTATATGTATTACCCTTTAAAAATTTGACTTCATAGGCATTTTTTACCTTCCTGATTATTGTTCCTGTGTTTCCCTTGAATGTCTTTGGGAAATTTCCCTTATAAGTCAAGTTCTTTGATAATGCAACTTCATCTCCTGGTTTGAATTCTTTAAAGTATTCTGAAAGTCTCAATCCTTTTCTTACTTTGATTTTTTTCTTAGTCATCATTTTCTATTTTTTGCCTTCCTATTATATGTTGTTTTTTTGGTTTGTCCTTATGCTCCAATTCAGACAATGTTTTATCAAATATTGTCTGAAGCGCCCTATATAAATTTTTGTCTGATGCTTGTGATCCTATCCTTTTATTTCCCATGAACAAAGCAAGCTTTAATTCGTGGATTATTTCCTTTGTATGTTGATGCTGTTTAAGCTCAATTCTGAGCTTGGAATAATCGCCCCTTATATTGATTTTTTTGAGGTTTTTTGTCACTATCTCCTTAACCTTGTCTTGCTCTAAGTTATCCAGGATATCAAACCCTATCAAACTTATAGTGTTATCCATAAAGAGTAAATTTTTGCTCTTTTAAAAAGGTTTCTCTTCTTGAAGAAATTTAATAATGGGGTTCATTTCTTGAAAAGTTTCTTCAAAATATCCAAAGTGTATAAAACAGTGGCTTTTGCCTGTTCTTTTGAAGGAAAGAATATCTCCGGCTTCTTATGTACAGAAAAGACCCTAAGCTGATTAATCAAATGGATCTGCTGGCTTAACCCAGGATCAAGATAAGTGTTGTTTTCTCTTAATTTAGCTAACAAATTCCCTAAACCAATATCAGGGCTCTTTTCCAGCAAATCTCTTCCAGTGACTTCAAAATACTTCCTATGAAGTGCAATTTCAAGGATTTTCCCTGACAGTATCAAAACACTTCTGTAACATTTATTTTCCAAGCACACCAGAAGCTCATCAAAATTAGCCCTGACTTCAGGCATAATCTCTTTTGGAAGATCAGGAAGCACAAGTTCGTTCTGAACAATCTCTTTTATCACAACTTCCTTCACCTTTCCTTTCAAATCCTCAATTATCTCCAATGCTTTTATTATTGAATCTTCATCAAATTTTCTTATCAAAGAGCCAAGTTCACTGAAAGTTTCTTTCAAAGAAGAATCATCCATCAAAGAATGGATTGCCTTTATTTTGTTCTCAACATCTTTTTTATAATACTCCTGTTCTTTTTTCTTGTAATCGAGGCTTGAAAATCTTTGCTGTTCATGATTGAATAATTTCTTCTTCAAAATAGTTTCTAAAGAAAATTCCAATGAATCAATCTCTTTTTTTATGCTTTTCATTTTTTAGTTCAATATTGTAATCACGCCTGTATGTTATAATAAATGCTTATACTTAAGTTATTTATGGTTGATGATTGTGTTATGTGTAGTGTTTGTTAGTTGGAGGCATTTACACTTATAGATGGCTGTGTTCAGCAGTCAAACCTTTTTTATTTTGTATGTTTTATTAATCTTTTGTAATTGATTTTGATTAGTTGGTTCGGCGCTTCAAAACTCTAAGCCCAACGTTGCGAACCAAATATATTGGCTTAATTTATAGGTGTTTTAATTATCAGGCCTCTCTTTTAATTTCTTCCTTATATTTTCAATAATGCAGATTATAAATTCTTTTGGTTTTGCTTGTGGTTTAAGCTTGCCTGGACAAAACCTAGGAATATTGGAGAAGGCTTTTCAAAACTGCTCTTGAATTCAGGATGAGCTTGAGTAGCAACAAAAAAAGGATGATTCTCTTTTCCTAGTTCAATAAACTCAACTAATTTTGTTCCATCCTCGCAAATATGATATCCTGAGAAGATTATTCCTGCTTTCTGGAACATTTCATGGAATTCTGGATTCACTTCATATCTGTGTCTATGCCTCTCAAAAATATAGGGCTCAGGAGTTTTGCCTATTCTAAAAGGAATGTTGTTTTTTTCAGGATTAAGAAATCTTGAGTAAAGTTCATTGACTATTGTTCCTGGCTCAAGTTTAGCAGCATAAGCGCCTAAACGCATTGTTGCTCCATACTTGTTTTCTTTGAGAATTTCCTTCTGCCATGGCATCAAGTCAATTACTGGGCAGTCAGTTTCTTTTATTTCAGTTGTATGCGCATTTTTGAAACAAATGTTTCTTGCAATCTCAATTACCGCCATATGAAGTCCATAGCATAACCCGAGATAAGGAATTTTATTTTCTCTACAGTATTTTATTGTCAATATTTTGCCTTCAACACCGCTTGCTCCAAAACCTCCTGGAATAATCACTCCGTCGTATTTTTTGAGTATTGAGAGTTTGCTTGGGTCATGTTCAAATTCCTTTGAATCAATCCAAAATATATTCGGTTTTATTGCTAGATGTCCGCCAGCATGTTTCAAGCTTTCTTTTATTGAGATATAAGAGTCCTCAAGGGTATAATTCCCAATGTCCAGATATTTTCCAACTATTGCAATGTCAACATTTTCCTTTGGATTTGAAAAATTCTTGAGAATTTCCTGCCATTTTGTCCAACTAGGCTGTTTTTTCTGCTCAAGCCTGAGTTGATTGAGTAATTTTATTCCTAATTCCTCTTTTTCAAAATTAATTGGAATCTGATATAGTATCAAAACATCAGGAGCTGAGATGATATTCTCTTTCTTGATGTCAATATAAGAGGCTATTTTATTTTTCCTTACATCATCCAATGGCTCAATTGCCCTGCATAATACAAAATCAGGGAAAATTCCTGTTTCATACAACATCCTTATTGAATGCTGGGTTGGTTTTGTTTTTGCTTCCTTGATATTTAAAGGAACAGGAAGATAAGATACAAGGATATAAGAGACATTATCTTTTCCGAGTTCTCTTTCTAGTTTTTTTGCAGCAAGCAAGAAAGGAATATTTTCATAATCTCCTACTGTCCCTCCGATTTCAACAATCGCAATGTCATATCCATTTGCAGAATCAAATATCCTTCTTTTTATCTCCTCAATTATATGGGGGATAAATGAAACAGTCTGCCCAAGATACTTTCCAGACCTTTCTCTGTCAATAACTTCCTTGTAAATTTGTCCTGTTGTGATATTGTTCTTTTTTGGAATATTAATTCCTAAAAATCTTTCATAATTTCCTAAGTCCTGGTCAGTTTCTCCACCATCTTCAGTAACCCAGACTTCTCCATGTTCTGTTGGTCTCAAGGTTCCTGCATCGCAGTTAATATAAGGGTCTATTTTGATTGCAGTAACACTATAGCCATATTCTTGAAGGATTTTTCCCACAGAAGCTGCTGCAACCCCCTTGCCAACACCAGAAATAACCCCCCCTATGACAAAGATGTATTTAGTCATGCTCAAGAACTCCTGTTTTGGGCATGCAAAAATCTCCTGATTTTTTAGTGATTTTAATCCCCTCTGTTTGAATTAATGCTTTTAGTTTAAATACTTTTATGAGATTTTTTTACACTTTCCAAGTAAAAAACTTAAGAGATAAATCAAAGAGAAAGCTGTCCTTTTTTAGAATTTTTCTGCTCCTCGACTTTCTCGCATTCAACAACATAAGGACAATACTCGCAGCGCCAGTCTTCAATGTCCTTTGGAATTTCAGGAATTATACTCTTCTCAACATTTTCCTTTAGTGAATTGAAAAATGAAATAGATTTCTTCACAATGTTCTCATCATACTCAATTACAAATTCTTTCAAGTCCTGATTGTCCTTATTCTCATATATCAAGATGCCTTTTTTAATGTTAAAAAAATAAAGATATAATTGCAATTGCCTTATATGGTCAAAATCAGGTTCATTTTTCTTGAATTTGACTGAGTTTACGCTTTTAATTTCAACAACATATGGCTCGCCTTTAAAACTTATGATTGCATCTGCTCTTCCTCTAACAACCTCATTTTCAGGGATTGAGATTTCAGCTGCTGTGACGAGTCCCAAAGAAAACAAAACAGCCATTATCCTCATGTGCGTGTGATCCCCATGCTCAAAGATTCTCATGACCCTTGCATCAGATTCTTTTTTAGGATAATTTTTCATTGAAAAGTATATTGCCCTTGGACATCTGCCAGAATCAGTTGCATAAAAAGCCACTTGCCCTTTATTGTTCTGTTTTTTTCTGTAAAATTCATCAATCAATTCCTTTATCATAATTTCTTAAACAACAAAAGTATATAAGTTTTATCCTAGATTTTTTTGGGAAAGCTCGAGAAAGGTTTTAAAAATAGAATATCCTTATAATAAATATAAAAAGTTGGTTAAAATGTCAGGTTTTTTTCATAAAAGAATTGCTAGAACTTTCTTTGTAGCAACACTCTTTTTTGTCATCTTGTTTTCAATGCAGAATGTTCTTGCGTCTATAAGTATTGATAATATAACTGTTACTGCCCAAGATGCTCAGAGGTTTAATCAAAGTCATACAATTAATTCAAATTCAACTGGACTTCTAGTAGTTGAAGTTTCTTTTAGAAATTATCAGTCTGCGAGTAATATCACCTCCATGAATTACAGCGGGACTGCTATGACTTTTCTTGGGAAGAGCATTCATTCTATCTGAAATCCAGGAGTTGAAGTCTGGTATTTGTTAAATCCGCCAACTGGAACACATAATGTCTCAATTAGTTTAATTGGCGGCGGAAATTCTAAAGTAGTTATTGGAGCTATTTCCTATACTGGTGTTAATCAAACAAATCCCTTAAATGGATTTAAGGGTAATTCTGGGCAAAACAATCTTTCAATTGTTTTTATCGATAGTGAACCAGGTGATTTAGTCCAAGATGGCATGTCTTCTCTTTCAAATGGCGCCCCAACTGTTGGTGGTAATCAAACACAACGTTGGAGTATGGATATGGGTGGGGGAAATTTTGGAACTGGGAGCACAGAAAATGGTAGTTCAAACGTAACTATGAGTTGGGATCTTACAGAAGCTACAAAAAGATGGGCAATTCTTGCATTTAATATAAACGCTTATCAGCAAGCAAATCTTCCTCCAAACATACAATTAAATTCTCCAGAAAACAATTCTTTTTTCTCAACAAATAGTATTCTGCTTAACACCACTGTTTCAGACCCAGAAGCCCAGAATATGACAGTCTGGTTTTTTGGGAATGGTTCTTTGATAAATTCAAGTTCAAACATAGCAAATAACTCAATTGTTCTTTTCAATTGGACGTCACTTGCAGAGGGTTTGCATTCTTGGAATGCAAAGGTAAGTGATGGTCTATTGAATACATCATCGGGGGATTATTTTTTCACAGTAGACACAACACCTCCTCAATCAAATCATCCTTCTGATGCTTCTTACAATCAAGGATCTTCAGCAACAATCCCTTGGATTCTGACTGATTCTTACAGCACAGGACATTATTATGTTTTAAGGAACGGAACTCTTCTTGACAGTAATCCAATCCAAGAGATTTCAGCAGGATTATGGAACTTTACTGTATTAAGAAAAGATAATCAGAACTACACAAATTATTATGATGAAGAGCCATTCTTGTTAAATAAATATTTTACAAACCTTTCTTTATCAGCAAATCCAGGATTTTATGTGAACTATCCTACTGAAACAACAGTAACTGGAGGTAATTGTCCTGGAAATTTAGACTGCAATCTCTATTTAGATGAGATTGTTGTTGAAAACCCAAATACACAGACTCTTGATAAAGGAATCTACAATTACACTTATTCTACAAGTGGAAATGAGAATTATACTGGGGATACAAAAACTCAGAACTTGATAGTTAATCCTCCTCCTATTGCAGTTTTAGGAGCTCCTGGAGATAATTTCACAACAAATGAAACCTCAGTTGCATTTGAATTCAAATGCTCTGATAATCTGGGGGTTTCTTACATCCAGTTATGGACAAATGTCACAGGTTCTTGGATTCCAAGCTACACAAACAATTCCTATGCTAATGACACTCTTTTGAACATAACTATTGAGAATATCTCTATGAATAATCTTTACACATGGCAGGTTTATTGCAATGACAGCACTGACCTTTATGATTTGTCAGCAAACAGGACTTTTTCCCTTGATAATGAATCTCCAAATGTAACATTAAACACGCCAGAAAATAATTATTCATTTTCTCCTGGAACAGAAACCGTAACCCTCACATGGGTTGTTCGAGATAATCTTGATTCAAACATTTTATGCAATGCACACACTGGAGCAAATAATCTAGTTACTTGCTCAAACAACACTCTTTGTGGAAAAACAATTTCAGTTTCTCCAGGATATTATTCATGGCATGTCACTTGTTCCGATGGTTTGAATGAACAAACAACAGAAGAAAGGACATTCTCAGTTCAGCAAAGGACTAATGGTGGTGGAGGGGGCGGCGGCGGTGGAGGAACTGTCCCAAACATTAATCAATCGAATCAAACCAATCAATCAGATTCAGATGAAGCTAATTTATCAAATGGTACGTCAATCTTACCAATAACAGGCGACATTGTTTTTAGTCCAGGAGACAAGGTTGAGATTTCAGGCAGCTTAGGAGAAACAATTAATTTCAAATTAGTTTATGGGAATAAAGAAATAGATTATCAAGCACAAATACTTAATATAACTGACGGAGAATCAGCAACAATTCTCATAACTCCAAACCCAACAGTATATCATGTTAAAAAAGGCAGTCCCCTCAAAGCTGATTTAGATAAAAATTCATTTGATGACACAATAATAGAATTTGCAGGAGTTGAAGATTCCAAAGCAGTTTTCCAATTCAGAAGAATTTCAGAAGGAGAGGCTGTTTGCGGAAATCAAATTTGCGAAGAATCAGAGACCACAGAAAGTTGCCCAAAAGATTGTGCAGTTGAACAGAAAAAAGAAGTTTCAATTATTTCTGTTGCAGACATAGGACAATGGGCAATAGTTGGCATAATGTGTGGACTAGTAACTTATATTATAATAGCGAGGACACGTGCGAGGATAAATAAGAGAAAATATTTCTGGGGATTAAAAATATCAAAATATTAAAAAAATAAAAATTTTAGATTAATTCTGTTTAATCTTCTATTTGTTCTTCAGATTCATCTGATTCTTCGACTTCTTCAGATTCTTCTTGTGGTTCTTCTTTCTTTTCTCTAGGGGTTATTCCTTTTTTCTTGAAGAAACAATCTTTGCAATAAACTGGGCTTCCTTCTCTTGGTTTGAAAGGAACTTCATCTTCTTTTCCACATTCACTGCATTTGATTTTGGTCATTGTTCTAGGGCCAAAAGACCTCTTGAAACCACGTCTAAAACCGCCGCCATATGGCATTTTAAAAAACCTCCTGATTCATTTTAACTTATTCTAAGAATTTGTCTGTGGACTTCTTCTTATTCCATCAATAGAAGTCTCAGGTTTTTAAATGTATTCTTGGGGTGTTTGCTGAAATTGTGTTACATCTGTATGTGTAGTTATTATTTAGGTTTTTGCAGTCTTTCATGAAATCTCACGAAAACAGGTTGATGTATTAATTTATAGATGTGCTCTGCACAAGAGGACATTATTACGTCTAACATGTATAATTGAAGGTTCTCGCTTTTCCGAGTTTCATGAAAAACGCGAAATTAAAACAATCACTAAACTTATAGATATGAATAATAGAGCTTGAAGAATAGAAATGTTTAAAAAGATGTCTTACAAATTTTTTACATGGTTAACGGAATAGAAAGACCTTTAGACATGTTAAATCAATCTAAAGGAAAAGAAGTTTTGGTACAATTGAAGAATAATCAACAATTTGTCGGAACGTTAATAGCTTTTGATCTTCATCCAAACATTGTTTTGGAGAATGCAAGAGAACTAGAGAACGGAGAAATAAGAAGAAGCATTGGACTAGCGTTTATCCGTGGAGATGTTATAATCTACATTTCACCTTCACAAGCAAGTGCTTAATTCAGTTCTATTTTATTAGATTGATTGATTTATCATTTAGAAATCTCTTTCTTTAGCCCTATAAGTTGTTAATTGAGGGTTTTCTCTCTAAAAGGTTTTTGGGAAGCAAAGAGAAAAAGGGAGGAATGCTTACACATATAGATATATCTCATTTCTCAAAAATCAAAACTTTTATAAGACTTTCAATTATAATATTTTCATGCGGGGGTGCCGGAGTGGTCAAACGGGCTAGATTCAATTAATAATTGAAAGCCAAGCTTAGGACCTAGTGGCTTAGTGCCTGCGTAGGTTCGACCCCTACCTCCCGCATAAGTTTAAAAACCCTGGAAATTATTAACTTTTAACCTGCGAGCTAACGCGTTGAGTAGGTTATGATAATCATTATATTTATCATGATTAATTCTCGTTAGCTTACAAGTAAAATAATCAAAATGGCATTCAAACCAAAACCAATAAGCAAGACAAAAATAGCAAGGCAAGCTAACAAAAAACAGAACCCAGAATTAAGAGATAATATCTTGTTCTTGAAAAAACAAAAGAATGTTTTTTGGCATAATGTTGCAAAGCTTCTTTCTCGACCAAAGAGAAAATCAATCTCAGTCAATCTTGATAAAATAGATAAGATAGCAAAGGAGAATTCAACTGTTTTAGTTGCAGGAAAGGTTCTTGCCCGAGGAGATTTGACCAAGAAACTTAATATCGCAGCATTCAGAACATCTGAAGAAGCAAGAATAAAAATAAAAGCATCTGGTTCTTCTTATTTGAAGATAGAAGAGCTCGTTAAGAAAAATCCAGACGCAAAAGATATTAAATTAATAATAAATTAAATCAAAATAATAAAAATACGTCGTTAAATTTGAATAAATATAATTGTTTTCAAGAAAAACGCGAAAGACAACAAAAAATAAAAAATCAATTAACCACATATAGGCCTAAACCTAAAAAAACACAAAAATGGAACAAAAAGAAATAATAATAAATGCAGAAGACGCCACAGCAGGAAGATTAGCTTCATTTGCAGCTAAGAAAGCCTTGCTTGGCTTCAATGTTGTTGTCTTGAATTCTGAGAAAGCACTTATAGTCGGAAGAAAGAATGTAATACTTGCTAAATATTTCCATATGCGCTCACTAGGAAAAGGAGCTCAAAAAGGACCTTATTTTCCTTCACGCCCTGACATGATAATGAGAAGAATGATCCGAGGAATGCTTCCATGGGACAGAACAAGAGGAAGAGAAGCATTTAAGAGAGTATATTGCTTTAAAGCTGTTCCAGAAAAATATCAGGGCAAGATCAAAGATGCAGTTAAGTTCGAGAAGACAAAAGCATTAAATTATCTTACAATTAAAGAAATAGCTAACACAATCAGACCACAAGAATAGGAGGAAAAAAATAAACATCTATAAGTGTAAAAATCATCTTTGTTTTCGAGACAATTCCCGAACACAGGAACAATAACTACACATAACGAAGTAAATTATACTTAACAACACAAAAATGCCAAAAAAATTTAAACTTCCAGGAATAAAGAAAAAAGTATTGACTGTTTCAGGAAAAAGAAAAACATCAATAGCCAAAGCAACAATAAAAGAAGGAACAGGCAAATTCATCCTCAATCAAAGACCCTTGGATGTCTACAATACATTCCAGTCATTAGCATTAAAAGAGCCATTAGTTTTAGCTAAAGACATTGTTCATGATCAATTATCTTCTGTTGATGTTGACATAGTCGTCTCAGGAGGAGGTTCAGAAAGCAGGATTGAAGCAGCAAGGTTGGCACTTGCAAGATCTTTAGTTGCATGGTTCAAAGAAGCTGCATTAAGAAACACCTTCTTGAAATACGACAGGATGCTTTTAGTAGCAGACACCAGAAGAAAAGAATCTCGAAAGCCAAATGATTCTAAAGCACGAGCAGCAAGACAGAAATCATATAGGTAAGGCCGTTGTATATTCTTTTTTGTAATTTTGGTCTTTATGTAATGTAACTCTTTTCTTTTCAAAAACATACACGTAGGGATTTTCAGATTTCAAGAAAGAGGGATAATCTCGATCATATAGAAGTGATTATATCTCAGAGAAAAACACATATTATAAAGAATTCTGAGATTTATAAAATTATTGTTCTAAAGTATAATCATTTTTGCCGTCG
>Ga0233423_10000270_pt1 | contig 29188 bp, 21 predicted proteins | sample Watercolumn_Mata_FD_180713 | JGI IMG/M metagenome (GOLD analysis project Ga0233423, IMG submission 180713) | Freshwater microbial communities from Lake Matano, South Sulawesi, Indonesia - Watercolumn_Matano_2014_112_MG | ecosystem: Environmental > Aquatic > Freshwater > Lake | place: Indonesia... | reverse complement strand
CGAGCGTATCGCGGGAGAGAATCGTGGCGGCTCGTCCGGCCGCGGCCTGGGCTTGAGCGGTCGCCTCGTCGATGAATTTGGGGAAGTGACACAGGCCGGCCATGAACACGCCCTCAGTCGCGAAATCCACCGGCCGCAGCTTCATGTGCGCTTCGAGGAAGAAGCCCTCGGCATTCAGCGGCACCTTCAGCATCTGGGCCAGTTGCTCGGACCCCGCCTGCGGCACCAGGCCGGATGAAAGGACGAGCAGGTCGGGAGCGAACTCGATGGCCTGGTTGAGAATCGGGTCGAACCCCGTCACCAGCGGTCTTCCCGCTTCAATCCTCACCTCGGGCTTCCGCTCCGGCGTGTAGCGGATGAATACCACGCCCTTCTGCCGCGCCTGCCGGTAGTACTCCTCGCGCAGTCCGTAGGTGCGAATGTCCCGGTAGAGCACGTAGACTTCGCTATCGGGATTGAGTTCCTTGAGCTTGAGAGCGTTCTTGACCGCCTCAGCGCAGCAGATACGCGAGCAGTACGGCCGCTCGGGCTCGCGCGAACCGACGCACTGAATCATGACGACAGATTGCAGAGAAGAGGGGTCAAGGGATCGAGGGATCAAGGGATCAAGTGCCGAACCTCTTCCGGCTTGGTCTCTTGGTCTCCTGGTCTCTTCAATGGCCTGTTCCAGTTCCTTCTGGCTCACGATGCGCGGACTCTGCCCGTAGCCGTACTCGGTCGGGGTGCGGTACCGGGCACCCGTGGCTACGACGACCACGCCGTGTTTCAGAGCGACATCGGCCGAGTCGGATGTTGTCAGCGTCGTCTGGAAGTTCCCGACAAAGCCATCGATTGCCTTGATTCCGGCGCCGGAGAAGACCTTGATGCGCGGGTGGCAGCCGACTCTGGCTGCGAGGTCCGCGAGGCGCGCCCTGACATCATCCCCCTCTACTGTCCTGGCAATCGACCGAGCGTTGCCGCCGAGCGTTTTCTCCTGCTCGACGAGGAAGACGTCGAACCCCTCGCCGGCCAGGGCCAATGCCGCTGTCATCCCGGCTACGCCACCGCCGATCACGAGCCCGGCTTTGGTTACCGGCAGCTTCACCTTCGGCAGCGGCTTGAGACGCAGGGCTCGCGCCACCGCCATTTTGACCAGGTCTTTCGACTTCTCGGTGGCCTTATCCGGCTCTTTCATATGCACCCAGGAACACTGGTCGCGGATATTGGTCATGGCGAACAGGTGCGGGTTCAGGCCGGCCTCGGTAACCGTGGCCTGGAACAACGGCTCGTGGGTCCGCGGGGAACACGACGCCACCACGACCCGGTTGAGGCGGTGCTCGCGAATACGGTCCTTGATCTTGTCCTGCGTGTCGCCGGAACAGGAGTACAGGTTCTCCTCCGCGTACACGACGTGGGGCAGGCTGCGGGCGAACTCGGTGACTTCCGGCACCCGGACTATGCCGCCGATGTTGATTCCGCAGTGGCAGACAAAGACCCCGATGCGCGGCGCGGCACCGCGCACGTCGGTCTCCGCCGGCATCTCCTTGACCGCGGCCAGCTGGCCGCGCTCGGCCGACAGTATCTCCTCGGCCGCGGCCGCAGCGCCCGAAGCACCGGTCACGGTCTCCGGTATTGCCATCGGCTGCGCGAAGCTGCCGGCGACCCCGATGCCGGCGCGGCTCGTAGCGGTCGGCGACCACGAGTCGGTAGTGGCGAACCCGAAGCGATCCAACTCGATGTCGAGCCGCTTTGACAGCTCCGCCAGTTCCGGCGGAGGGACGAATCCGCAGGAGAGCACCACGAGGTCGAATTCCTCGGAACGCTGGCCCGAGTCGCCGGCGAAGCGCAGTTTGAGGTTCTTGGTCTGCGGGTCCTCGCGCACCTCCGCGACCCGCGCCCGCATCAGCCTGACTCCGTACTGCTGTTCGGCCCGTTCGACGTACTTGTCGAAATCCTTACCGTAGGAGCGCATGTCCATGTAGAAGACGGTCGGCTCTACGTCCTTCGCGTGCTCCTTGGCTATGACCGCTTCCTTGACCGCGTACATGCAGCACATCGCCGAGCAGTAGCCGCGTTCGACCGAGTCGTCACGCGAGCCGACGCACTGGAGCCAGGCTATCCGCTTCGGCTCCTTGCCGTCTGAAGGCCGCTTCACGTGGCCGGAGTACGGCCCCGAGGCCGAGAGAATCCGCTCGAACTCGAGGCTGGTCACCACGTTGGGATGGCGCCCGTGGCCGTATTCGGGCCGCAGCACGGTCGGCGCTATCTTCGAGCCGGCGGTGACGACGATTGAGCCGACCTCGACTTCGAACTCCTCGTCCTGCTGCGTGTAGTCGATGGCACCCGCCTTGCAGGCTTTCTGGCACGCCCCGCACTTGTCCTTCGTGAACTTCAGGCACTGGGCGCGGTCGATGGTCGGGGAGTTGGGAACCGCCTGCGCGTACAGGCGATAGATGGCGCGCCGCTTGCTCAGACCGCCCTCGAAATCATTGGTCAGGTCGCGCACCGGGCACTTGGTCAGGCAGTCACCGCAGCCGGTGCACCTGGTCAAATCGACCGAACGCGCATGTCGCTTGAGCCGTACCCTCAGGTTGCCCGGCTCGCCGGTGACTCCAAGCACCTCGGTCTGAGTCAGGAGCTCGACGTTTTCGTGCCGCCCGGCAGCGACGAGCTTCGGGGACAGGATGCACATCGAGCAATCGTTGGTCGGGAACGTCTTGTCGAGCATCGCCATCACGCCGCCGATGGCGGACGCCCGCTCCACCAGGTAGACCTTGTACCCGGAGTCACCGAGGTCAAGCGCGGTCTGGACCCCGCCGATGCCCGCGCCGACAACCAAGACAGCACCGACCTTCTTGGACTCGCTCACCTTGGCCGCCCTTTGTCGCTCCCGCAGACGAAGCTAGAAGCGAGAAGCGAGATTACAGAAGCTAGAGTGACCACGGATTAGTCGCCCTTCTTCACGTTTGACTTCGCGGTCAGTATTGACTTAACGACCATCCGAATGAGTTCGTCGACCTCGACAAGTAAAGGCTCAACAGCGGCGCTCGAGGATAAGCCGGCGCTGCTCACCAGCATCAACCAGTACTGGGTCTCACGAAGTTCCTTGAGCACCACCTGCAGCTTGTGCACAAAGTCAGCTCGGCTTTCGGCACCGCGTGCTTCCTGGTAGTTCGCACCAGCCGACGTAGACGAGCGAATGAGCTGCCCTGTAACGAGTCGCGCCGACTGCGTCTTGACCATGCGGTCGGCTAGCCGAATACAGCGAGTGGCATGCAGAAGCAGCCTTTCTCCGAGACCACCCGGCTTGAGTGTATTCGGGATCTGCCGTTCTAGCTTCTGTGTTCTAGCTTCTGGCATCTAGCTTCGACCGGGCTGGTTCTCCAATTCGGCCAGCGACGAAGGATAGGAATAGCCATCTTCCACCGCGCACTGCTTGATGGCGTTCATTATCCTGCTGATCTGCACGCCCTGCGGGCAGCGGGAGAGACAACGATAGTGGGTCGCGCAAATGTCCTTGAATTCGTCGGCAATGGCGGCGTCGCGTAGCCCGAGATTGACCTTGCGAACGAACCTGCGCGCGTCTTTGTCCGGGTCGAACAGCGCCTCCGGACAGACGGCCGAGCAAGAACCGCAAGTGAAACAGGCTGAGACGGTACCGGCCATCTTCATCACCTGCTGCTTGAAACCACTGTCCATCTCCGACTGCGTCACTTTCTCCGTGCGACCGTCAGTCCGCTTTCGGTCTTCTTCGGCGATGCGCGACACGACGTCTGCGACCTCGCCGATATTCACGCCCTGCGGGCAGCGGTGCAAACAGGTCGTGTGGTACGAGCACATCCACACGAACTCGGACTTGTAGACCTCGTCCTTCATCCCCAGGATAGCCATCCGGATGATGCGCCGCGGGTTGTACTTCTCCTCGAGCTTCCGCACCGGGCAGGATGCCGAACATGACCCGCACGAGAGGCAGTGCATGAACCCGGTGTCGCCGTACTTCTCGGCCAGCCGGTTCTTGAACTCGGTGTCGAGGTCGTTGACCAACAACTCGGGCGCTTCAGCCAACGCTACTCCTCCCCTACCTTGAGGAATTCGGACTCGCGGAACGTCACCAGCGGCAGCGGCTCGTCGAGATTACGGCCTGACAGATAGTCGAACTCGCTCTGCGCATTCTGCGACACCTTCTTGTACAGCGTGGCGAGCCCAATGGTCACGGGACATGAATCCTCGCAGATGCCGCATTGCACGCATGACAGCATCATGTGGTTCATCCGAGTCAGATGGAAGAGCATTGTCTCGGACGGCATCCGCGTTGCGCCCTTGCGCAGGGAGACGCGCACATGCTCCGCGATATCGCGCTGGAACGTGTCGGAGTCAAAGAAACACTCCCGGCAGTAGCAGACCGGGCAGACCTTCATGCAGTTGTGGCAGTTGAGGCAGTCGGCGAAGTACTCCACCAGCTTCTCCGGCCCCATCATCGCCTTGTCCAGCTCCTCGATTCGCCTGGCGGTCTTGGCCCTGCGGGCCGCGCTCAACTTCTCCAGCGCCTGCTTCCGGCTGTCCGGCTCGTCCTGCTCCTGGATCTCGCTGCCCTCAAGCAGCGTCTTTCCCTTGTCGCTGGCAGCCTCGACCCATAGCTCCGTGTCCGGGTCCATGCCGATGAACCCGACATTGAGGTCGTAGACGAGTGGCTTCGAGTGCTCACACATCTGGCAACCCATCCGGAAGTTGACGTTGTCGGCATATCCCGCCTGATCGCGCACGTGCTTGTTGTCGAAGTCCGCGTCCTTGCCACGCACGTTGCGGAATCCGGCGGCCTTGTACGTGCCGGGGCAGTCGACGCCGATGAGCACGAGGCTCTCGTGTGCGATCTGCTTCAGCTTCATCAACTCCACCACTGCCCGCAGTTCACAAGGCCGCAGAAACAGCCCCACCTTCGCGTTCGGAGAGCCGTCGCGGGCGATCTCGTCGACTATCGACGCAGCGTTCACGCCCATAGCAGGCAACAGCGGCGCCGCCTCGGCCAGCTTCTCGGGATTGGAGACGAGAGCCACGGTGGCCGTACCGGCAGCCGAATACGCCGGGGTGAGGATTGCGGAGAGTTTCCCGTCTTTGAGCCACTGCGCGAAGAGTCCGCGGATGGTCGCCTCGGGGTTCTTCGATTCTACCTGGATGGTGCCCTTCATCGCCGCCTCACACTTCCCACTTCTCTTTGAAGACGCTCGGGCCCTTCTTGCGGAGGTGTTCGGTCATCTCGGTGATTGTGTCCGCGAACTTGCGGCCCTCGGCCGCAGAGATCCAGCGAAGCCAGACCCGATCAGAATCCAGGCCGACTGACTTCATGATCGAGTTGAAAAGCACCATCCGACGCCGGGCCTTGTAGTTGCCGGAGACATAGTGGCAGTCGCCGGGATGGCACCCGCCCATGAACACGCCGTCCGCGCCTTCGAGCAGGGCGCGCAGGATGTAGACCGAGTCGACCGCGCCCGAGCACATCACTCGGATCGGCCGCATGTTCGGCGGGTACTGCATGCGCGACGTGCCCGCCAGGTCCGCGCCCGCATAGGTGCACCAGTTGCAGAGGAAACCTACTATCTTCGGTTCGTAGTTAGCCATCTATTGCGCCTCCATCAGAGAGCCGCGTCGACCATCGAAATGACATTCTTCGCCTCAAAGCCCTTGAGCCTTATCGCTTCGGACGGACAGGCCGCCGCGCATGCACCGCAGCCCTGGCACAGCACCGCGGTGACCTCGGACTTGCCGGTCACCGGGTTGAGCCGCGCCGCCTCGTACTGGCAGATCTCCTCACACATGCCGCACCCGGTACACCAGCGCGGGTTGACCTCGGCCACGACCGCCTCGGTCGAGAGCTCCTTGTGCGAGATGATCGAGCAGGCGCGCGCCGCGGCCGCGTAGGCCTGGGCCACGGTCTCCGGGATGCGGCGCGGGCTGTGCGCCATCCCGGCCATGAACACGCCGCGGGTGGTGAAATCTACAGGGCGGAGCTTCATATGCGCCTCAAGGAAGAACCCGTCCTCGTTGAGCGGCACCTTGAGCAGCTGGGCCAGCCCGTGGTTGGACTTCGCCGGGACCACGCCGGCCGAGAGCACCAGCTGGTCGGCGTTGATGCCGAGCCGGCGCTGCAGCACCGGGTCGTACACCGACACGTGCAGCCGGCCGTCGACGCCCGCCACTTCCGGCTTCGTCTCCGGGTCAAACCGGACGAACATCACCCCGGCCTCGCGCGCGTCGCGGTAGAGTTTCTCTTTGAACCCGTAGGTCCGCATGTCGCGATACAGGATGTAGACGTTCGCTTTGGGGTTCGCCTGCTTGAGCTTCAAGGCGTTCTTCACCGCCTCGGTGCAGCAGATGCGCGAGCACCACGGATGCTCCTTCTCGCGCGACCCCACGCACTGGACCATCACCACGTGCTTCAGTTCCTTTGCCCGGTCCGGGCTCTCCTGCAGTAGGGTCTCGAACTCGGACTGCGTGCAGACCCGCGGGTCCTGGCCGTACATGAACTCGGTCGGCCGGTACTCCTCCGCCCCGGTAGCGACGATGAAGACTCCGTGCTCAACCGGAATGTCGGAGCCGTCGGACTTCCGGACCGTCGTCTTGTAGTTGCCGACGTAGCCCGTGACCGATGCCAGTTCCGCGCCGATGAAGACCTTGACCTTCGGATTCGCGCGCAGCCGCTGCTCCAGCCGGGCGGCGAACCCGGCGAGGTCGTCGCCGGCGTCGGTGTACTTGAGGCGGAGCAGGTTGCCGCCGAGCCGGTCGTTCTTCTCGACGAGATAGGTCTCGAACCCCTGGTCGGCGACCGCAATCGCCGCGGTCATCCCGGCGAGACCGCCGCCGATGACGAGCGCCTTCTGGACGATCGGCTGCGGCGAAGACGTCAGCGGGCGGAGCAGGCGCGAGTTGGCGACCGCCATCCTCACCAGTTCCTTTGACTTCTCGGTCGCCACGTCCGGCTGCTTCATGTGGACCCACGAGCACTGGTCGCGGATGTTGGCCATCGTGAAGAGGTAGGGATTGAGTCCCGCCTCGGCCAGGGTCTCCTGGAAGAGCGGCTCGTGCGTCCGGGGAGTGCAGGAAGCAACGATGACGCGGTTGAGCTTGTGCTCCTCGATGACCTTGCGCATCTTCTGCTGCGTATCCTGGGAACAGGTGAAGAGATTGTCGTCGGCCAGGACTACGTTCGGCAGCGTCCGGGCGTAGTCGACCACGCTCGGCACCTTGACCACGCCGCCGATGTTGATGCCGCAGTTGCAGATGAAGACGCCGATACGCGGCTCTTCGCCCGAGACGTCGCGGAAGGGCGGGTAGACCTTGGGCAGGACCAGGGTGTTGCGGGCCGGCGCGAGCAACGCCGCCACCGCGCCGGCGGCGCCGGTCGCCTCGGTCACGGTTTCGGGTATGTCCTTCGGCTCGACCAATGCACCGCAGGCGTAGACGCCCGGCCGGTCGGTCAGCACCGGCTCGAACCGGTCGGTCTTCACGAAACCCTGCTCGTCCACCCCGACGCCGATACGGCGGGCCATCTCGGCCACGCGCGGATTGGCGGCGAGCGCAGTCGAGACCACGACCATGTCGTACTGCTCCTGTTTGAGCGTGCCCGCCTCGTCCTCGTACGAAATCGAGAGGTCCTCGCTGCCTTCGACCCGGCTGAGCGCGCTCACCTTGCAGCGCCGGAACTGGATACCGTACTCGTCCCTGGCCCGGTCGTAGTACTTCTCAAAGTCCTTGCCGAAGCAGCGCATGTCCATGTAGTAGACGTGGCAGTCGAGGTTGCCGCCGCAGTGCTCGCGGGCGATGACCGCTTCCTTGGTCGCGTACATGCAGCAGACCGACGAGCAGTAGAAGTGCTCGGCGTTGCGCGAGCCGACGCACTGGATCCAAGCGACTTTCTTCGGCTGCGCGAGGTCGCTCGGCCGCTTCACGTGCCCTTCATAGGGCCCGGAAGCGGAGAGAATCCGCTCGAACTCGAGGCTCGTGACCACGTTCGGGTACCGGCCGTAGCCGTAGCCGTACTCGCCGGTCGGCTTGTACTCCTTGAACCCGGCCGACAACACGACCGCGCCGACCTCGACCTCGTCATCGGACCCGACCTGGGTGTGGTCGATCGCCTTCGCCTCGCAGGCGGCGACGCACTGCAGGCACTCGCAGCAGATACCGCAGTTGAGGCAACGCTGGGCCTCGGCCACAGCCTGTTCCTCGGTGAATCCCTGCGCCACCTCGCGGAAGTTGCCCTCCCGCTCACCTGCGGGCAGGGCAGGCTCGGACGACCGCTCCCGCCGCTCGACCTTGGCCCGGGCCGCGGCCGACTCCTCGGCCTTCGCTGCCTTCTCTTTCGGCTTCCCGCGACCGACACTGACTTCCTGACGGTTGATGAACCGGTCAATCGAAATCGCTGCCTCGTGCCCGGCGTTCACCGCTTCGATGACCGAGGCCGGGCCGGACACCATGTCCCCGCCGGCAAAGACGCCCGGCATCGATGTCTCAAGCGTCAGCGGGTTGACCTTGAAGGTGCCGCCCGGCCCGCGCTCGAATCCGTCAAACGCGTCGGCATCGACCGCCTGGCCGATGGCGAGTATCACGGTGTCGGCCGGCACGAGTCCTTCGACACAACCGAACTGCGGGCTGAACCGGTGAGCATCGTCAAAGACCCGCGTGCACTCGATCGTCCGCAAACCTGTCACCTTGCCGTTCTCGCCGGCAATCGCCTGCGGCCCCCAAGACGGGTTCAACTTCACTCCCTCGGCCAGGGCGTCCTGGATCTCCCATTCGTGGGCCGGCATCTCCTCGCGGCACTCCAGGCAGACCATCGTCACATCCTCTGCGCCCATCCTCCGGGCGCAGAGGGCCACGTCAACCGCGACGTTGCCGCCACCGATGACCACGACCCGCTTGCCGACCTTCGGCTTCCTGCCGGCGTTCACGTCATGCAGGAACTCAATCCCGTGCAGCACGCCGGCGAGGCCCATCCCGTCGATCTTGAGGGTCCGGCTCTTGCCGCAGCCCAGCGCGACAAATGCGGCAGAATACCCCTGGGCGAGCAACTGCTGGATGCCGGTCGCACCGTTGACCGGGCTGTTCAGCTTCAGTTCGACGCCGGTGTCGGTGATATCCTTGATCTCCCGGTCGAGGGTTTCGCGCGGCAGGCGGTACGCCGGGATGCCCCAACGCATCATCCCGCCCGGCGCATCGGCCGCATCGTACACAGCAACCTTGTAGCCCTTGGCCCGGAGGTCGAGCGCGCAGGTCAGGCCGGCCGGTCCGGCGCCGACCACCGCGACCTTCTCCTCGCGCTCCGCCATCGGCTGCCTGATAACGGGATACTCGATCTTGCCGGAATAGACGTAGTCGGCAAGGAAACGCTTGAGGGTCCTGATCGAAACCGGGGACTCGTAGTCCTTCCGGTTGCACTCCTGCTCGCACGGATGATGGCATACCCGACCGCAGATACCGACAAACGGCAGCCGCTCGCGCACCAGTTCGTAGGCCTCCTTGAACTTCCGCTGCGAGATGAGCGCGACGTACCCCTGCGCGTTCACGCCGGAGGGGCAGGCCAGCCGGCACGGCGCCTTGGCCTCGTTCTTCTCGATCGCGACGGCGTTGGGAATCGCCTGCGGGTAGAGCTTGTAGGTCGCGCGGCGCGTCCCCAGCTTCTGGTTGTACTCGTCGGGCACCGCCACCGGGCAGACTTTCGCGCAGTCCATGCAGCCGGTGCACTTGTCGAGCAGGACGTAGCGCGGCTTGCGGCGGATGCGCGCCTTGAACCGGCCCGGCTCACCCTCAAGTCCGAGTAGCTCGCAGTAATTGAGCAGCTCGATGTTCTGGTGCCGGCCGGTCCCCACCAGTTTCGGAGACAGGATGCACATCGAGCAGTCGTTGGTGGGGAAGGTCTTGTCGAGCATCGCCATCACGCCGCCGATGGCCGGACCTTCGTCGAGCAGGTAGACCTTGAACCCGGCGTCGGCCAGCTCAAGGGAAGACTGGATCCCGCCGATGCCGGAGCCCACCACGAGCACCGCACCAACCGGCCCGTGCCCGTTGCCACCCGTGGCCGTCACCGGGACTGGATCCTTCGCCATTGCCTTCTAGAAGCTGTCTGCCATCTCGAAGATCGCCTTCTTGGTGGCGTTCCTGTGCGACATCGCGCCCGAGGGACAGGCCACCGCGCAGGCGCCGCAGCCCTCGCAGAGCGCGGCGTTCACCACCGCCTTCTTCAACGCCGGGTCGACCTTGACCGCCTCGTAGGCACAGGTCCGCTCGCAGTAGCCGCATCCCACGCAGATCTCCTCGTCGACTTGGGCCGTGGTCGGCGAGTGAGTCAGCCGCGTGTTTCCGAACATCGCAAGCACCTTGGCAGCCGCCGCGGACGCCTGCGCCACGGTCTCGGGGATGTCCTTCGGCCCCTGGCCGCAACCGGCCAGGAAGAACCCGGCGGTCAGGGTCTCAACCGGCCGCAGCTTCGGGTGCGCCTCGGTCATGAAGCCGTGGCTGTCGATCTGGGCCTTCAGCTTGCGCGCCAGGGCGACTCCGTCGGGACTCGCGACGACCGCGGTGGCAAGAACGACCATGTCCGCTTCGAGCTCGACCTTGCGGCCCGCCAGCGTGTCCGACGCCCAGACCATCACCTTGTCGCCCTGCCGGAAGATCTTGGAAACCTTGCCGCGCAAGTACTGGATGCCGTCGTCGGTCGCGCGCTTGTAGAACTCCTCGAACCCCTTGCCCGGGGTTCGTACGTCAATGTAACAGATGGTCGCCTGTCCGTCATGCACCCGGTGTCGGTAGAGGATCGCCTGCTTGGCCGTGTACATGCAGCAGATCTTCGAGCAATACGGCATCCCCGTGGTGGAATCGCGCGAGCCGGCACACTGCACGAACACCACCTTCTTCGGCGTCCTTCCGTCAGAGGGACGCTTCACCTCGCCTGACGTCGGACCGGATGCGGAAAGCAACCTCTCAAAGGCCAGCCCGTCAACGACGTCCGGCACCTGTCCGAAGCCATAAGAAGCGAGTCTGGTCGCATCGAACAACTCGTACCCGGTCGCGAGAACGATGGCACCGACCTCTTCCTCGACGAACTTGTCGGCATCGTCGTAGCGTATGGCACCGGTGGGACAGACCTTGGCGCAGATACCGCACTTGCCCTTGGTCAGGTAGACGCAGGCCTTGGCGTCTATCACCGGTCGGTTGGGCACGGCCTGCGGCAGCAACCGGTATATTGCCTTGCCCCGGACCAGTCCGCGCTCGAATCGCGCTTCGGTCCGGCCCGCGCATTTCTCCAGGCAAGCGCCGCATCCGGTGCAGGTCTTGAAGTCGACGTACCGCGCCTTCTGCCTGATCCTGACCTTGAAGTTGCCGACGTAGCCGGAGACGTTGTCGATTTCCGAGTAGGTCAGCAGCTTGATTTTCGGATGCCGGCCGGTTTCGACCGTGCGCGGCGTGAGGATGCACTGCGAGCAGTCGAGGGTCGGGAACGTCTCGGAGAGTTGGGCCATGTGCCCGCCGATCGACGGCTCTTTCTCGACGAGCACGACTTCGTACCCGGCGTTGGCGATGTCGAGCGCGGCCTGGATTCCGGCGATGCCGGCGCCGACGACCAGGGCGCGCTTATTGATCGGCACGGTCACTGCCTCGAGCGGCACGTCGTTCTCCGCCTTCGCCTTGGTCGTGCGGATTATCTCGGTCGCCTTGTCGGTCGCCTTATCCTTGTCTTCGGTCACCCACGAGCACTGCTCACGGATGTTGGCGATCTCACAGAGGTAGGGATTGAGACCGGCCTCGGCGCAGGCGTCGCGGAAGGTCGTCTCGTGCAGGGTCGGCGAGCAGCAGGCGACGACCACCCGGTCGAGTCCGTCGGCCTTGATCGAATCCCGGATCATCTGCTGGCCGGGGTCGGAACAGCAGTACTTGTAGTCCTTGGTGACGACCACGTCCTGCATCTTGCCGGCGCGTTCCAGCACCTCCGGGATCTTCACGACGCCGGCGATGTTGATGCCGCAGTGGCAGACGAACACGCCGACCCGCGGGCGCCGTTTCTTCTGTGGCTCGGCCGGCTGTTCCATCATTTGCTAGATCAATCCCTTCGACCTCAGAAACCCGGCCGTGTCGCCGGCGTTGTGTTCGAGGCCAAGCTCATCCTGATTCAGGCCGACCGCGACCCCGAGCAGTTGCGTGAAGTAGAAAACGGGCAGCGAGCCGTCAGTCAGTACCCGCAGCTTGTCCAGATTGTACTGGCAGAGCGGGCAGGTCGTGACAATCGCCTCCGCTCCCCAGGCGCGGGCGTTATCCAGTATCTTCTGCGACGCCGCCTTCGCGACCTCGCGGCGGTTCACCACGAGGTACCCGCCGCAGCACTCCGCCTTGAAGTCGAACTTCGTCGGCTCGGCCCCCAGCACCCGCATCAGGTCATCCATCACTTGCGGGTTCTCCGCGTCGTCGAAGCCGAGCACTTCCTTCGGCCGCACCATCAGGCATCCATAGTAGGAAGCGACCTTCAGCTTCGCAAGCGGCTTTGTGACCTTCTCTTTCACCCTGTCCCAGCCGACGTCGTTCTTCAGCACCTCAAGATAGTGAAGCACCTTCACCGACCGCTCGGTATGACCTTGGGGCTCGTCTGCCGGGCCCCACTTCTCGTCGACGAATGTCTTCAGCCGCTCGCTCTCGACCTCGTTGCCCGGCTGGTCGAGACGGTCTTGCACCCGCTTCAGCACGTTGTAGCAGGCCGCGCAGAGGGTAACTAGCTTCTCCCCCAGCTGGCTGGCCTTGGCGAGATTCCGCACCGGTCCGACCTGGGCAGCAAGGTCGTCACTGGTAGCGTTGTAGATGGCCCCGCAGCAGTTCCAGGATGGCATCTCGGTCAGCTCGAACCCAACCTTCTCGGCCGCTCTGCGCGCACACAGGTCCAGGTTCCGCGCCTTAGTATAGAGAGTACAGCCCGGATAGTAGACGTACTTCCTCATACGGATGACTTCCGGAAAGCGGCGATGAACGCCTGCTGGGGTATCTCCTCGAGTTCAGGATTGGCGACCGTATCAGGGTCTACCTTGCTCTTCTTGGAGCGCAGGACCAGCGCACGGCAGGCCTCAGCGATTCTGGCATAGTCCACTGCCCTGGGACAGCGCGTCCCGCAGACCAGGCAACTCGCACACATCCAGATTCCCTCCGAGTTCAGCAACTCGTAACCCTTGCCCAGCTGCAGCAGCCTGATTGCCTTGCTGGGTGGCGGGTCCATCGCCTCACCAATCGGGCATCCCGAGGTGCAACAGCCGCACTGATAGCAGTCGCTGACGTTTTGACCGCTCAGCAACTGCAACTGCTCAAGCAGTTCTGCGGACGAATGGGATGTCGCCATTGGTGGAATAAAAGCATAAATCCGCCGACCTACACTGTCAAGAATCATGGACGCCTCAGCAAAAGACTTGACTTGCCGTGGGAGGGGGCGTATATTAGTGCAGGTTATGACCGACGAAGAGTTTTTTGATACACTCCTGGCTGAGTGCATCAAACGGAATGCATCCGACCTGCACCTGACCGTAGGGCGACCGCCGACACTCCGAATCGACGGCTACCTTCACCCCGTTGAGGGTTGCCCGGTTCTCATCCCCGAAATGACCGAGAGTTTTAAGAACATCGCCACCAAAGACTTGCGGCACCTGCGTGCCCAGATTGACAATGGTGGCGGTGGCGACTTCGCTCTTAACTTCCGCAGTATGGCGCGTTTCCGGGTGGCCGTGTACAAACAGAAGGGGTACTTCGGCATGGCCCTCCGGCTCATCCCGCGCCGTATTCTGACGTTTGAAGAGCTCTTCGTGACGTCGCACCTCATTCCGCGTCTCAAGGGTCTCCTCGACCGCCCGCACGGCCTCATCCTCGTGACCGGTCCGACGGGTATGGGCAAGACAACAACGCAGGCGACATTCGTCGACTACATCTTGGAGAGCCCGCGTCACGTCCTGACCATCGAGGACCCCATCGAGTTCAATCACGACCACAAGAATGGCCTCATAACGCAGCGCGAGGTGGGCGTCGACGTTTCGTCCTTCCGCGAGGCGGTCATGAAGGGATTGCGCTCCAATCCGAACGTCATCCTGGTTGCCGAGATCCGAGACTTGGCAACCTCGGAAGCGACCATCTGGGCCGCAGAATCAGGCCACTTGGTCATCGGCACCCTGCACACCACCAACGCACCGGAGACCATTACCCGGTTCATCGACATCTTCCCGCCGGAAATCCGCGACCAGATTCGTATTCAGTTCTCGCTGTCGCTTCTTGCCGTCGTGTCCCAGCGGCTGCTGCTCAAGGCCGGTGGCAAGGGCCGCGTCGGCTGCTACGAGGTAATGATGGCCACGCCCGCAGTGCGCAACCTCATTCGTGAACGCAAGACGGAGCACTTGGCTTCAGCCATCCAGACCAGCCAGGCCGAAGGCAGCATTTCCTTTGACATGTACCTGGCGGAGCTCTACAAAGCCGGCAAGGTCACGTACGAAACGGCCATCGCCTCTGCCTCAGACCCCAAGGGATTCCGCGAGCTCGTGGAATTCGGCCAGCGCGACAGCGCCAAGATGAAGAAATAGCCAGCCGTCGCCTGCAACACTTGCGGCCCCGGCGGCCGCTTTCTTTTATGGCAGCGAACACGGCCAGGCAAAAGGGGGTTGGGGCTCGCCGGCCGTTGCCCGTTCAGGGCAACTCGCGCCGCGTGCGGGTGATGGCGAGCACGGTCCGGTTCGGCAGCTCCTGCCACCTTACTTCGGGCAGGGAAACGAGCGGCTTGGTTGAGAAATACCTGGCCAAGCCGCCTTCTCCCGACCAGAGCTGTCCGCCTGAATCCGACGCCCCCCCGTGCCAGCACCCGACCAGCATCACATCAGCGCACATCATGCAGAATGAAAGTGAATCCTCGTCTCTCAGTGCAGTCAGGGCAGCCGTCAGTGACTCCGCCGGGGATTGCTCCTCGAATCTGCTCAGCAAGTAGAGAAAGTAGCGCTCGCTCGGGTTCTTGGAATCGGTTATCCGGCCGCCGGTGTCGAGCTGTTCCTCGTGGTGGACCAGACCGGAGTGGGCAAAAGCCCAAGTGTGTCCGGTCTCCTTCCGGACATAGGGTCTGAGTTCGCGCGGCGATGCCGGGACCATTCCGCCAATGCACACCAGCGTCATGTCGGTGCGGACTTCCTCCAGCTTGCCGAATTCCGAGTCGAGTGCGCAGGGCTGAGCCGACCTGATGGTCTCCAGCCGGTTGCCGTAGCAGTGAGCCATTCCCCAGCCGCCGGAATCACTGTCAGCACCAGCCACCTCACGGACGGCCCGGGCCAACACCTGCATCTGCAGTCTCCCGGCAGCGGCCACCAACGTACTCAAGGCTAGAACTCCACGGCTATCCCGGTCCGCGTCGGGCCGATGACAAACCTCATTTCGCGGTCGAAACCGTACATCTGCGCCGAGACGTAGGCGTCCGCCATCGAGAAAGCCAGTACCGCACCGGTCCACCATAGCAGCGCTGTTCGCCGGTCGCGGTGCAGCACGTATCCGGATCCGGTCGTGTCGCCGCTGTTCAGCGCCTCTGTGGCAGCCATGTGCTCTTTGACCGAGAAGTATCCCAACGTGACCTCCGCCGGAGCTATCAGCGCCGCCTTCCACCAGTTGCCGGTGTAGACCTGGCCGCCGCCCGGCAGGAGGAAAGAGAGCAGAACCGCCTTGCCCGCAGACTTGGCCGGGCGATAGACTACCTTGTCTTCCCTGGGCATGCTGTCAGGCAGGTTCGATCGCGGCTCCGAGGCGTTAGTCTGCGCCAGAACGGACCCGGCCAGCAGCACCAGGCCCAGGAGCTCGCGACTGGTCACTGACTCCTTACGACGATTCTGACTCGCTGGGTGGCGACACCGGGTGCCACGCCGGGCGCACGCGGATCCAGAAAACTCACTACGCGGATTCGTTCGGGGGATACTCCCCAGGCGGCAAGTCGCCCGGCAACGGCCCCGGCCGCAGCTGCAGCGTAGTCCCAACTACCCGGATACCTGTCTCTCACCGCAACCGGAGGCTGTCCGAGCCCGGCGTGGCCTATCACCTCGACGGGGCCGGCGTACGATTGCACGGAGGAAACGCACGACCGCAGCAACGATTCGGCCACCGGCACCAACTTCAGATCTGACGAACCGCCGAACAGCTCTTCGAACGAGTAGGATACTCCGAAAACGCTGTCCCGCCCGGCTTCGACGCGCTTGACGCTATCGTTCACCTGCTGCAGCTGGCCGATCCACATGTTTATCTCGTTCTGCTGCCGGACGATGCGGTCGGCCCGCGGCGCGTAGGCGAAGTTGTAGAACACCAGGAAACCGGCGGCAAGCGCCAGGAACATGATCCAGCCAAGGCTTGAGATGAACGACTTCATGCCAGAATGCTAGCACAACGGCGGCAGAGATACAAGCAAACGGCCATCTTCCTCAACCGGCTCACATCCACGCGTCCAGCTGTCTCCGCAGCCGTTCGAGCTTGCTGGAGAACTCGGCACGACGCTCGCGCTCGCCTTCGACCACCTCCGGCCTGGCACGGGCAGCAAAGTCCGGGTTAGCGAACTTGGCATCTATGCCCGCTATCAGCTTCTCCAGGTTGGCTATCTCCTTGTTCATCCGCTCGAGCTCCTTCTCGACGTCTACCACACCCCCGAGCGGCACGTACACCTCGCATCCGGACAGTACCGCGACCGAGGACTTGTCCGGCCGCGTAGCCCCAAACTCCAGCGCCGCTACGCCGGCAAGCTCCCGGACCAGCCCCTCGCTCGTTCTGAGAAACTCTGTCAGTCCGGCGTCGGACGCGTTAACAACACAGCGTACCTCGGCCCTGGCCGGGACCTCCATCTCGGCCCGGATGTTACGGACTGCGACTATCAACTCGCGCATCGTCTCAACCCGAGCTATACCTCGGTTGTCGACTGGCACCGGTTCCGGCCACCGCGACTGCATGATGCTGCCGCCGAAAGCGAACCGCTGCCAGAGCTCCTCGGTTATGAACGGCATGAACGGATGCAGCAGCTGCAGGGTGCCCCGCAGTACGCGGTGCAGGGTCCAGCGGCAGGCCGCATCGTCGGCCTTGAGTCGGAGCTTGGCAAACTCCAGGTACCAGTCGCAGAGCTCGTGCCAGAAGAACTCGTACAGCCTCGACGCAACCGATGAATAGGCGCATGCTTCCAGCCCGCCGGTTGTGGCCTCTACGGTCCGGTTGAAGCAATTGACAATCCAGGCATCCTCGGGCGCCAGCTCCGGTCGCTCGCTCTCCGCGACCGCACCGCGCAGGTGCGGCGCGACCAACCGGCAGCCATTCCAGACCTTGTTTGTGAAGTTGCGGCCGAACTCGAAACGTTTCTCGCTCAGCCGATAGCTCTGTGACTGGCTTTCCAGGTAGGCGAGAGTGAACCGTACCGCGTCGGTACCGTACTTCTGGAACATGTCCACCGGGTCGATGCCGACACCCTTGGATCGGCTCATCCGCTCGCCCGACTCGACGAGGATAAACGAGTGAAAACAGACCCGAGAGAACGGAATGTCGCCCATGAACTTCATCCCGGAGAAGACCATCCGCGCCACCCAGAGGAAGATGATGTCCGGCGCGGTCGAAAGGAAGTCGGTCGGGTAGAACTTGGCCAGGTCCGGCGTCTTCTCCGGCCATCCCATGGTCGAAAACGGCCAGAGCGCGGAAGAGAACCACGTGTCGAGGATGTCCTCGTCCTGACGCAGGGCATTTGAATGGCACTTGGGGCACTCGGTCGGGTCCTGCCGCGCGACTACCAGCTCCCCGCAGTCGCAGTACCAGACCGGGATCCGGTGGCCCCACCAGAGCTGGCGGGAGACGCACCAGTCGCGGATATTGTACATCCAATCGAGGTAGACCTTGTTCCAGCGCTCGGGTATGAGCTTCACCCGGCCCGTCTCCACGACAGCGATCGCCGGTTTGGCGAGCTCGGCCATCCGCACGAACCACTGCTCGGAAACTAGCGGCTCGACCACGGTGCCGCAGCGCTCGCAGATGCTCGCGCTCAGCCTGTACGGTTCGATCTTATCCATCAGGCCCTGCGCCTCAAGGTCCTCGACCACGCGCTTGCGACACTCCTCGCGCGACAGGCCGCGATACTTCTCCGGCACCCGGTCGGTCATCCGCGCCCTGTCGTCGATGACCGTGATGAATTCGAGGCCGTGCTTCTTCCCCATCTCGAAGTCGGCGGCATCGTGCGCCGGCGTCACCTTCACCGCGCCGGTGCCGAACTCGGCCAGCACCAGCTCGTCGGCGATGACCGGAATCACGCGACCCACCAGCGGCAGGACGAGCTTCCTGCCCACAAGATGCTTGTACCGCTCGTCCTTCGGGTTCACCGCCACCGCCGTGTCGCCGAGCATCGTCTCCGGCCTCGTCGTCGCCACTACAACGTAGCTTGAAGCCTCATCCGCTGTCGGGTAGCGGATGTACCACCAATGGCTGCTCTGGTCCTGGTGCTTCACCTCGAGGTCCGACACGGCCGTGTGACAGCGCGGGCACCAGTTGACGATGCGGGTGCCGCGATAGATGAGGCCGTCCTCGTAGTAGCGCACGAACGCCTCGCGCACCGCCCGCGAGCACATCTCGTCCATCGTGAACCGGGTCCTCGTCCAGTCGCAGGCGCAGCCAAGGAGCTTGAGCTGCTCGATGATGCGCGTCCCGTACTTCTCCTTCCACGCCCAGGCCCGCTTCAGGAACTCCTCGCGGCCGAGCTTGAACCGGTCGGTGCCTTCGACGGCGAGCGCCCGGTCGATGTGCGTGTGGGTGCCGATGCTCGCGTGGTCGGTGCCGGGCAGCCAGAGCGTTTCGCATCCCTGCAGTTTCTTGAACCGGACCTGCGCATCCTGCAGGCTGTTGTTCAACGCGTGGCCGACGTGCAGCGAACCGGTGATATTGGGCGGCGGGATGACAATGGAGAACTTGGGCTTGGTCGAACCGGGGTCAGCGGTGAAGAACCCGCTTTCCTCCCAGAACCTGTACCACTTCGCCTCGACCGGTCGGGGATCGTACCTTGTAGGGAAATCGCTCGCGTTCGCTTCTAGCATGGCTGGGTATTATAGAGGTGAACGTGCCGCTGTCAAAACCGAGAACCCAGTCTACCGCCGACCGCCCCGTACCTGCGCTGCCGGTCCGGTCTGCGGCGGTACGGAGAGACCCTGCGACAGGAACACCGCTTGACGCAGCTTCGTCTACTCGTCAGGGACTTGATTGCAGCCGCCGCAGCCGCGCCTGTCCGGGGGAGGCGGCTGGTTTATGACCAGCTCCAGGGGGTCGGTCTGGCCGCGCTGCCCTTTGCGGCCCAGCACAGTACCTCTCACCAGACAAGGGCTGGGGAAGCTTCTCCCCGCGCGGATGACAGCTGAGTCAGAAGCCCACATACCGACAAACGAGCCCAGCGCCTGAGGGAAGGAGCCGACTACGTGCCACTCCCGGTTCGTCGAGTCGGTCCCGAGCGCGTACTCGAACACGCATAACTCGGCATCCGGGACAGATGACACCACCACGAGTGATGTGTACCCGGTGGCCGCCCTCCCGGCGCCGGGAAAGGTGAAGCGGGTATGGGTCCCGGCCTCTCCGGAAGCCGGCTTGTACACAAAAACACCTGCCCGGCTCTGAGTGGAGGCGGTGTCCAGCGGCAGGCCGGATGTATCCGTGGCCGTGACGCGCCACGCGTAGGTCCGGCCGACCATGAGCGTGGTCCCGGTCGGCAGCCGGAACGCCGTCGTCGCCACACGACTCTCATTGCACACGGGCCGGTTGCGCCGCACCGCCGTCAACGCGGTCTGGCCCCGCCCCACCTCGACTGCGCGCAGCTGGTAATGGTAGGGGACGATCGGCCCCGACACGTCGGGCGGCGCCCACACCAGGACCGGTTGCGAATCCGCGACGACGATGCCATTGGGCGGCCAGACGAGTCCTACCCGCTTTGGCACTCGGACCCGGAAGAAGAACGCATTCTGCGCCAGCCGGGGAACCAGGGTGATGACGTACGAATAGTCGCCTTCGGGCAGGGGTACGTCGGGCCCGGAGAACGCCTCGTAGCCCTTCTGACACCACACCTCGGTCAGTTTGACGTCCGCTGCCGCGAGCTGCCGGTCCCCGGGAGAGAGCACGACTGGTTGAGTGCTGGCAGAGAAGACAACCCCGGCCTTCACCTCCCGTGCCTCAACGCGGAAGTGCACCGAGGTCGTGTCGGGCATGGGGTTGTGCAGTGAAACGTTCCAGAGATGCCGGAAACTCTCCTGTCCGGAAGGCGGGGCAGTGGCGCTGAAAGTGACAACCGCACCCGAGAGTGCCGTGGCTCCCCCGCACAGCAGGACCGCGGCGACGACCGTACCAAGCCGGGTTCGCGCTCCTGCCCCAGGGCTCGAACCAACGCGTCCCGCGTGACCCGTCGGATACGGAAAGAGCCGTAACCACGCAGTTGACATGCCGGTGAACTAGTCTCCTCTCTGTAGTGCCCGCCGGCCCGGAAGAGCCGGCTTTCGGGCACAGCCGGACTCTGTCGCGATTCTCCGCTGCGCAGCGGAAACGCGACCGGCCGACATGAAGTGATAGCACGAACTCCATTCCTTGTCAAGCCGGGACGGCCGGGACGGCTTGACTGGCGACCTTTGGTATCTATCATCTCTGCATGAAAAGCAGCCATTTGAAGACCGATGCCGTGTCGGCAGGTATCCGCAGACGCAGCCGATGTCTGGCAGTTCTACTCGTAGCCCTAATGACGGCCGGATTCGCCAGCGCCGCTCCCACCGGACTGCTGAAGAGCACCGAGTGGCTGGCCGCCAACCAGGAACGCCCTGACGTCCGCATCGTTGATCTGCGCTATGGAATCGAGTTCTACTGGCAGGCGCACGTGCCGGGCGCGGTCCACCTCTACCCCGACGTTCTTACCTGGCCGGAGAACGGGGCAGCGGCCAAGCCGATAGCTCCGGAGGTCTTCGCGCAAGTACTCGGTAGCATGGGAATCACCGACACCACGACCGTGGTAGCGTACTCTGAGGTGATCGACTCACTCTCTCCCTACTTCACCTGGATGCTCGACTACGTAGGGCACAAACGGCAGGCCCTGATTGCCGGTGAGCTTGACCGGTGGCGGGCGGAAGGACGTCCCCTCAGCCAGGACTATCCCAGGATCCAGCCGGCCGTCTATCGGTTGCCGGCTGAACTGAACGAAGGCGTCAGGGCAAGACTGAGCGACGTCAAGGCAGCGCTCGGCGACAAGAAAACGGTCATCCTTGACGTCCGGTCGCCGGCCATGTTCGGCGGAGACGCAGGCTACAACAAACGGCGCGGGCACATACCGGGCTCCATCAACCGACCGTGGCTGCGCGACCTCACCGGTGAATACACGTGGCGTGATACTGCCGAACTCCGGAAGGAGTACAAGCAGTTGGGCGTTACCCCGGACAAGCGTATCATCATCACCTGCAACCGAGGCTACCGTTCCACGACGACGTACGTGACACTCAAACACCTGCTGGGATACCCGAACGTCGCAGTCTACGACGGAAGCTTCAGCGAATGGTCAGACGCCGCAGACACGCCGGTTGCCACCGGACCGAAGTAGCGCAGGCCCTCGAGGTCTCGAGCCCGTTCCCGGCCAAGTCCCGGAGCGGCTTGGCCCACCAGGTCTTGGCCCAGAACCAGACCGATGGTATGCCCAAACCCGCCGTTATGCGCCGACAGTCTCCGGCTGACTAAGCACCGGCATCGGACTGCACCTACCAACCGCAGTTCGGCTCTCTGCCGGCGAGCAGCGACCGTCAGGTCCATCCTCGATCAACGAGTCAAACCCGGACTCACTGCTGGGTTCACTGCCCGGCACGCCTTGGCGGTTCCCATTAGCATCAGTCCGCACGCAGCCTCCAGAGCCACCTTGGCCTCAGTCTCACGCCCTGCCCTGCAACCCGCCGCGCTGCCCGGCGAATCACCTCCAGAATCGCCTCCCCTGTTGCCCCGAGAGTGGTCCCGGGTATCGCTCTGCGAGCTACCTCGCGAGTTGTCTCCAGAGCAACGGCGCAGGTAGCGGCGAGAGCCGTGTTCCGAGCAACGTGACCGGTCACGTTCCGAGTCCCTCTCGGAGTTGCGGCGCAGGTTGCGTCCCAAATCGCCCCGACAGTCGCCGGCAGAGTTACCTCCAGAACCGCTTTCCGGACAACCTTGGGAACCGCCTCCCGAACCGTTCCCGGGGTGACCCCCGGGGCGACTCTCAGAACGACCCCAACCTCTTCTGATTCTGCCTCTTATCCCCCATCCGAACCATTGATCTGCATTATACAGACCTGTATAATGCAGACAATGACGGTCACTGTATGAGACGGTCGAAAGAGACCTTCAAGTTCACAGGCGAGATGGGTGCGCGGCTGCGTGACTTGCGGCTCAGGGCCGGCGTAACCCAGCAGGAGCTTGCAGTGCTCATGGGAAGGCAGGGCAAGGGCTGCGCCTACCTTGTCAGCCGCTTCGAGTGCGGCCATGTCCCCTACCCGTCGTTCGGGTTTGTGGCCGACTACCTGCGGGCCTGCAAGGCTTCATTCAGCGACATCGCTGACCTGCTGAGCGGCTACACCTCACAGCCGACCGTAATCGAGCAGCGCGGGTACAAGCGCGTCCGCAGCCTTGCGCGCAAGCTGTCGGCCGGTGTGACCAAGGCGGTCGTGAACTGCGACCACGCGGTCACGCGGGCCAGATCAAAACCCGAACCCGTTCGCAAACGGCTCAGAAACGTCCGGGCGTATGCTCGTGGGCAGGAGGCGCAGCGCCAATTGAATCGGTTGGTAGAAACCGAGCTTGCGTCCGCGGGCATCAAACCGGCTTCAGTCGAGGCGGCTTGGACCCGGGTCTATGCGCGGAAGCTGTGGCGGCTGTTGAGCCGCAACGAGGACGAGCACAAGCTCAAGCGCAAGCTGGAGGAACTCGAACGCTGGACGGCAGAGGTCGGGATCGAGGCTCTACCGGTTCGTGTGACGCTCCGCGACCGTATCACGGCGCTCGTCGCCAGGCATACACCAACTCGGACTTGAAGTCAGGTTTCCAGACTGACCCTGATCCCGATTCTGAGAGCCACGAAGACGCGAAAACGGAGTGAAACGGAGCCCGGATGTTCCGCAACCATCGGTATCGTGTCCTTTCGTGGCTTCTATGTCGGTCATGAGGGCTGAGGCCATCTGCAGACCAAGAAGGCCCGCGTCGTCACCTCAACTCAAGAGCGGGCTTTCGCCCGCCGCAACTGCTAGCTGCTAACTCCCAGCCGCTAACTCACTATCTCCGCGTTAGCGCGCCACCACCGCCTTCTTCACCGCCCGGAATCCCGGCGCGTCAAGACGTAGAAAGTAGATTCCTGCGGGTAGAGTACCTGGCGGTAGCTTGACTTCGTACCTGCCCGTCGCGACTGAACCATCGGAAAGAGACCGCACCAGACGGCCGTCGGCGTCGTAGATGCCGAGGGACATGACCGAATTGTATTGCAGTTCGGATCGTGCCCCAAGGCCACGCGGGTCGGGCACGTCGTACCTTACCACAAACGCTCCGCGGGCCGGATTCGGGCTGACCGAGAGCGACCATTGCAGGGGAACGCTGCGGGGCTCTTCGGCGACGCCGCCGCCAATGAAGGTGATGACGCTGTCTGACATGTCGAATTGCCAGCCCGGGCCGTAGGCGATCACGACTACTCGCGCGGTTTCCGGCACTCCGGATGGGACAACCCAGCGGTAGGCAGTATCAGATCCCGGCAGTCCGGTCGCTATGGTCGATAGGTGCCACAGCGAGTCACGCCTGAGAAACAGTGACAGCGAGTCGCATCGCGGCGGCATATGGATGACCCAGCGTATTGATATGGTATCGCCGACGCTGCACGACCCGCCGTTGGGCGATAGCAGATCGACCGCATCAATCTCAAATACAGAGGTTTTCGCGTTGCCAGCAGTAATCAGCTCGTTGTAGCCGTCCCCATTCACGTCGTACACGGTGCTGACCAGCGACCGGAACCCACCGTGGTCGTTATCCCAGTGCCAGACCTCGTGCAGTTGGTCGTTCCCGGTGGCCTTGAACACCTTGATGATGTCCGGCGTGGTCCAGATGCACTCGTCTATTCCGTCAGCGTCGATGTCCCCACACTCGCTGATTCGACCCCAGTTGGTGCCCGAGAACCAGACCGAGTCCACCAGCGTGCGGTGGTACGCGTCACTGCCAACCTGGTCAGCTTCCCACATGTAGAGATACATCTTGCCGCGCGGGACGTTCTCGTAGGCTACGTAGAACTCGGGCTTGCCGTCGCCGTCGATGTCGTTGGTCGTGAAGAGGTCTGCGCCGTTCGGTTGCCAGACCGTGTCCTGGTACACGACATCGTACTGGTCATCACCGGTACACTCCCACACAGACATCGTGCCGGAGCTCCCTAGCGAGGCGGATGCGAAGTTCATCTTCCCGTCCACGTCGAAGTCGCCGTAGGTAGTTCTGTAGCACGCGTGCAGGCTATCCTGCCACACTAGTTCGTTCCGGTTGTTGCCCGCATTCTCCCAGACCCAGTTCGTGTAGAGAACGATCTCCCTGCGCCCATCCTGGTCGAGGTCGGGCGGCAAGTAAGTTGGCACAGGAATGGCCATGTTCTGGGCGTAGCGGTAGTACCAGGAGAGCGAGCACGGATAGCTGAAGCTGTCAGGGCTTTCAAGTGTCATCACGATGTCATAGAACACGCCTCCGCCTGCCTCCTCTGTGCCGATGCAGGCAATATCAGTCAGACCGTCGCCGTCGACATCACCAGCGGCGAAGGGAATCGAGTTCCCGGTCGTGATGCCCGGTGGTGGAGGATCGGCCCCGGTGTCTGCAAATGCAAGCGAGAACCGATTCCAGCCCCGATGCTCCCAGACTTCATTTCGCAGCGGGTTTGAGGGCTGAATCGTCCCGGTGTGAATAACCAGCTCCGGCAGGGAGTCATGGTCGCTGTCGCAGCAGACCACGCGACCGTCAGATCCTGAGTGCGGGCCTGCGACGATCCCTGCCACCCTTCTCATGCTCGTCGCGACTAGCAACGACATCGAGACGAAAAGAAAAGCGATGATGCGCCGGGGCACAATGTGCGGTGGGGAGGAAGGTGGCACCTCCCCACCGTGGGTCGCCCTACCTTATGAGCGCTAGCTGACTAGTCGAGACGGTGCCGCCAGCGGACAAATGGATGAAGTACACGCCTGACGGGGCATTCCTGCCGCGGCCATCACACCCATCCCACCGAGCGACGTGCGCACCCATGGGCCGCGAGCCAGACTCTAGCAGACGCACGATCCGACCGGATGCGTCATGCACGGCAGTGATCGCGATCAGAACTGCCAAAAAGAACGCTGCCCGTGCGGTGCCTCGCGCACTGGCTTTGCGTTGCGGACGTAAGCGACCTCTCACGTTACCTCCTGTGCGGTGTTCGGCCGACCGGTCCTCGACTGATGGGTGTCAAGAAGACTGCTGCGGCGAAGCCCCTCGCTTCACCGCTCTCGGCACCCCTGTTTCACGAATTGTAGCCTTCCGCCCTCGGGAGTCAAGTGCATTGGCTGACGCTCACCACGACATCCGCCCGGACCCCACGACAGAGGCAGGTCATCTAGCCTCTTGATTTCTATCACATCGTCATGTATACATCAGGTGCAGGGGTCACCGGAAACGCCTCGCCACCGCGCCTGCGGACAGAGGGCGTTCCATGAGTTGGAACTGCCCGACTCTGTTGCCCGTTGACTGACATGCCAGCACGACCATGCTGGCTTCCTGGCTTTGAGGATGTGGCTTCCCAGGCACGAAATAGGCGCCATACGGCGGCGGCCAGCAACCAAGTAAACAGACCAGGTTGGATCAGCGACCGGCAGCAGGGCGGCGGCGGGCGCTGATGCGGTCCAGGGCCGCCTCAATCTTGTCGCGGTACTGGTAGTAGAGCAGGCCGAGAACCGCCGCCGCCAGCCCGACAATCGTCCACTCACGCCAGCCAAAGTGTGTGGCGCTCGCCCCGACCGCACACTCGAGCAGGTTTGATGGTAGCCGCCCGATGAACACCAGGCCGAGGAACACGGGTAGCGGCAGCGAAGTCAGACCAGCCAGGTAGTATACCCAATCCCCTATCGGGTTGGGCACGAGCAACAGCAGGAAGATGTAGAATGTGCCGCGCCGCAGGATCAGGGCATCCAGCTGTGCCAACCGGTCGGGCGGCAGGAAGTACTTGAGCAACCTGCGTCCCAGCAGCTTGATCAGGAGGAAATCGACGGCGGCGCCCAGCATCACGCCGGTCATAAGCCAGACCACGGTGGGCCAGAACCCCAGTGCGTACCCGGCTGCGAATGACATGGCGTTGCCGGGCAGCGGCGCCACGGCTATCTGGACGACCTGGAGCAGTATGATGCCGACTGGTGCCCAGGCGCCCCACTCCCTCACGAGCAGACGCAGTTCCTCAGGATGGCGGAACAGGTGCCAGACTCTGCCCCCGGCGAAGACGAGTAGCAGGGCAAGCCCAACCAGTGCGGCGACGGTCAGGACCATCGTTACCCTCTGCCCCGCCGTGTGTGGCGGCGCGGCCGGACGGTTCACCGCTCGTTCGTTCGTGGGGCTACCCGACTAGAACGGCTCCACCATTGACGTTCATTATCTCGCCGGTTACAAAGGTGGATAGTTCGGACGCTAGGAAAAGAACCGCCCCGGCGAACTCATCGGGCCGGCCGACCCGACGCAGCGGGATAGTGGCCAGGACCTGTTCGCGCACGTCGCTTCTGCTCAGACTGGACCGGGACATGTCGGTGTCGAACCAGCCCGGCGCAATGCAATTGACCAGGATGTGGTCGGCGGCGAGCTCCGGCGCCAGCGACTTGGTCAGGCTGATGACAGCGCCCTTGCTGGCCGCGTAGTGGGAGTGGAATGCCTCCCCTCGCTGGCCTGCAGTCGAGGCGACCAGGATGATACGTCCGCCACCCGCCCGGCGCATCAGCGGCACCGCCTCGCGGCAGCAGTAGAACACGCCGCGGACGTTGAGGTCGAACGTCTCAGCCAGCTGGCGGTCAGTCATTCTCTCGATGGCCGCGCCTTTCCAGATACCGGCGTTGGCCACCATGATGTCAAGTCGTCCCAGCTGCCGCCTGATACCGGTGAACAGCCGCTTGACGCCGGCGGATGAAGCGACGTCCGCCTGCATCGGGACGGCCCGGACTCCGAGTGTCCGGCAACGCCGGACTACATCGCGGGCCGCCTTCGCGTCACGCACATAGTTGACTACCACATCCGAACCGGCGCGCGCCAGCGCCAGCGCCGCAGCCCGGCCCAGTCCCCGGCTGCCGCCGGTCACCAGCGCGACCCGGCCCGCAAGGTCAATCCCGATCATCAGCCCCCCTGAGGACGGCACAGAAACGCTCCAGCTCGTCCTGGGTGTTGTAGAAATGCGGAGCCAGGCGCAGCCGGTTCTCGCGCAGCGAGCAGATGAAACCCTGCTCTTTGAGCCGCGCGAAAAGCGCGGACATGTCCGCGCCCGGCTTGCACGCATCGATGACCCCGGCGTGGCGCTGCGGGTCATCCGGGGTGCGTGTCTCAAAACCGGTTTGCCCGAGCAACCGGCGCAGCAGACGCACGTGCGCCCGCACTCGCTCCGCGACCGTGGCTCGACCGGCCTGGTTCAGTATGCGCAACGACTCACAGAGGCCGTAGATGCCGATGTAGTTCTTGGTCCCCTCCTCGAAACGGCTCGCGCCCGGCTTCATCGGCTTCTGCGTGTAGATGTCGTTGAAATCTTCCCACTGCGCCGACAACCAACCGAGGTTGGCCGGTTTCAGCTTCGGTAGAATCGCCGCGTTGACGTATAGAATCCCGCTGCCCTGGGGACCAAGCAGCCACTTGCCGCCTCCCGCGTAGACGAAGTCGATGCCCAGCTCTCCGAAGCTCTGGTCTACGGCACCCAGTCCCTGCATCGCGTCAACCAGGACGTGGATGGCACGAGTGCGGCAGAACGCCGCCACCGCCGCGATGTCGGCCCGCACTCCGTTCAGGAAGTGCACCCAGTCAATGGCAATCGCCCGCGTGTGCCGGTCCACGAGTCTGAAAATGCACTCCGGGCCCTGGGCAAGTTCGACGCTGGTCACGTAGCGTTTTTCCACATGCGGCAGCAGGTAGTGGAAAGGGTAGGTGTTGGTCGGAAACGCATCCTTCATCATCACCAGATTGTCCCCGTACTGCCATTCGATGGAACCGATGGCTATGATCGCGCCGGCCGACGTATTCTTGACAAACGCAATCTCATCAGCGCGCACGCCCATGAGTAGCCCTGCCTGGACACGGCAGTCCTCAACCACGGCTTCGGCCTCGGGGTAGGGCACCTCGCCGTGCAGGCTGCAGCGCTCGATGTACCCGCTCATCGCCCGAACAACCGGCGTTGCCAGCGAACCGTTGGAGGCGTGATTCAGGTAGACGTAGCGGCGCGTAACCGGGAACAACTCCCGGAACGCCCTGAGCTGCGTGTCAGTCACTGAGTGGGATTATGCCCGGCAAACCGGCCGGGGCAAGAACTGCTGACTGGCCTGCGCCAGCGCACGACCACGACCGGGCCGTGCCCGCACCCGCCGCCGAGACACAGTAGACCCCAGCAGCAGGCCACGCAGGTCCATCGCCACCTGCGTACTAGCAGCCGGGACGGCCCGCCTGCGTCACCAATCTGCCGCAGGAATCGAACACCCGGGCTTCGCGTCGCCGGGCGGAGTACGGCAGACGGAGCTGCAGCTCATTCCGGCACGGACTGGGTGCGAACAGCCGCGAAGCAGCGCAGCCCTGCTCCGGTCGCTCGGTGGTGCCGACGAAAAACCTCCTGTCCGACAGCTCGTGCAGGTAGAGCAGGACTCGCAGCGAGCTCTGTGCCTCCTGCAGCTCGGGAATCCACACCGGCGGATTGGACGGGGCGTAGACGTGGTTTTCCGGATTCATCGTCGAGTCATCCACCCGCGTCCACACGCTGATTCCGGACCCGCCATACCCGGTCGCGGCTGCGCTATCAATCATCTGGGACCGATCCGCCCGCCCCTCATAGTCGAGCAGGAACTCGACCGGCGGCGCGAGCCTCTGGGATTCGGTGCGCTGCCCGGTCATCACGTCCTTCTTCGGCGTCGATGTGCCGACTGCGACGGCCGCATACGTCTGCGGGACCGGCGGGTACATCCTCAGGTCG
>Ga0233423_10000269_pt1 | contig 29238 bp, 25 predicted proteins | sample Watercolumn_Mata_FD_180713 | JGI IMG/M metagenome (GOLD analysis project Ga0233423, IMG submission 180713) | Freshwater microbial communities from Lake Matano, South Sulawesi, Indonesia - Watercolumn_Matano_2014_112_MG | ecosystem: Environmental > Aquatic > Freshwater > Lake | place: Indonesia... | reverse complement strand
GGGCTCATGGGAGGCATGGGAGGATTCCAAAATATGATATGCGGAGGGGGAATGGGCGGTTTTCAAAATATGTTTTCGGGCGGAATCGGAGGCGGGAGCCTGCCGGGAAGCTTCAGCGGGTTTCAAAATATGTTCCCGGGCGGGCTCGGGGGATTGCAAAACATAATCCAGGGCGGAGGAACCAGCCTGCCGTCCGGCGGCGGTTCAACGCCCTCGCCACTGCCTTCTGGCTTCGACCGCAGGGGACAGGATTAGAAAATCACAAGCCAAAAAAACTTCTCGTTTTCTTTCCCTGAATACTGCAAGGGTTAAAAAATAAAGTTAAAGCGAAAATGTATTTCTTGAATTATAAAGCTTCTGATTACAATCAGTTCCATCCGCAAATAAATAGATGGCGGATAACTTTTTTTATTTTGGCTGCTGCCTTTTTGCTAATAGCATTCGTATGCTACGCAAAAATTGACTTCACTCCGGAGCAAATTGCTTTCCTGAAATCAAAAGGCTATCCAGACGCAAGTATTCAAGCGCTTTCAGACAAATTTTCAACCTGGAAAGAGGTTGAAGATTACGTAAATTATTACGATAATCCCATTGACCCACACGCAGATCCAAATTATACCCTTGGATCAGCGTTGAGTGGGGCTGGGTATATAGTTGGTAAGGGTATTTGGGGAGTCGTCTGCGGGGTCGTATCAACGGTCCTTGCTTTGGTAGCCTATTTTCTCACTTATCTTGTCGCTCTCGCCGGCGGGTTTCTTGATTTGATTCTCAAACCGGAACTCTATAACTTCACCAACAAGCGACTCATAGTGGAAGGATGGAAAATGACTCGGGACGTTTGCAACCTCTTTTTTCTTTTGGTTCTTCTTTTCATCGCTTTTTGCACCATTCTCCAGATTCCCAAATACCACGCACGAAAAACCCTGCTTATGTTCATTTTGATGGCGCTTCTCATCAACTTTTCCAAGCCCATCGCTGTTTTCATCTTTGACGGCTCCCAGCTTCTCATGAATTTGTTTCTCAACAAAATCGGTGCTGGCGTCGGCTCGAATGGCTCTTTATCCACCCAACTTTCCTCTGTCTCTGATATAGCCAAAAACGTGTATGAGAAACTTCCCCGTACTAGTCTTTTTGAAAACGAACTAACGGTCGTGACATATCTTTTTGGTGTGGTCTTTCTCTTCATGTTCGCCGTCGCGCTTTTGGTCATGGGAATTTTCTTGCTGATTCGGATCGTCGCCGTGATGCTTCTCATCATCGTCTCGCCGCTTGCTTTTTTGGCCTCCGCCATTCCCGATTTCAACAAAATCTCCTCGAGCTGGTGGGACGCCCTTTTCAAGTATTCATACTACGGCCCCGCTGCCGCTTTCTTTTTGTATCTTTCAACAAAGCTGGCGGCGGTGCTTCCGAAAGTGACTTTTGACGCAAATGGCAATAAAGAATTGTCGGAAATGATAGAAAATTTTCTTCACTACGCTATTGTCATCGTTTTTCTCTACGCCTCCATCATCATGGCCCAAAAATTCGGCATCCAGTTCGCGGAAGCGGTGACAAAGCGGGGAGACAAAATCTTGAAAGGTGGAATCAGCCGATTGACTGGCGCTCGCTATGTTGGCAATTTTTTCAGGTCTCACTATCAAGACGCGACTCAAGCGGGTAAAGCCAAATTGAAGCAGCGCCTCCCAACACTCCACAGATTTCTCACTGGAGAGGGACGAGCAAAAGCTCGACAGAAATTTTGGAGCGAGAAAGTCTTCAAAACAACAACTCCGCTCCAAAGACAGCAGCGAGAAGTAGCTGAAGCTCGAGATAAGGGGAGAAAAGAAGGATTCACTAAAGCCGACTGGTTGCACCTCCTTAATCCCATCAATAAAACCGCAACCTCTTCAGAAAAAATGGCAGCTGCATTGGAGTTGGCAAAAGAAGGAAATATAGAAAACGGCGCTCAATATAGGAACGGCCTTGACGCGCTCGCCTCCGCCCCACAGGCCTTGCGGGATACCTATGAAAAAGACGCGAAGAAAAAGAATATTCATGCCGTAATCGAAGAGGAGATAGCAAGCAATCCTCAAGGCCTTACTAGACGACAAATATATGACAAACACTTAGACTCCATAAAGCCAGCCGAGTTGGGCGATCAAAAAATGGATGCGTTCGCAAATATAGACCCTAAAACTGGTGCATTTATATCATATAAAGCAGAGTTTGCAGATTGGGCAAACAAAAATCTGGCAGGATTGCACACCGGCGTAAAAAATGACCTGGCCAAAAAGCTAGATGCCAAGCATCTCGCATTATTTCAAGATCCAACCAGAGGATGGGTCTAATCCGATAAAACAAAGAAAGAAAAATGTCTTTTTCGCAGCTCAACAATGAAACCCAAATTAACCGGCTAACGACCCCTATGTTGGTTTCGGTTTCTCAAAATCCTGATTCCGAGACTAAAGAAATGATAACAAAGCGACACGGCCGATTTCTGAAGCTCCCCGAAAAAACAAAGGATAAACTTGCTTCTGTTTTGACCTCCCAAAAAATCCAATCCATCGGGCGCAAATACGCTTTTGATTTGTTGCGGCTGGCAAATATCACTAGGCTTGTTCGGGAATACTATTTTGGCGAAGTCCGCCTCGAGGATTTTCCGCGCGAGATTGAGCGGCGAATGGGCGTGAGCTTGCTCACTGCGCAGGAAATCGCAAGATACTTGAAAACCGAAATCATTGACTGGGACCCGTGGGCGGAATATCTCGCGAGCCTTCCCAAAGCTTCGGCGCGGGAAATACTCACCCGCTTCCCCAAAGTGGCCGAGCAGGAAATCACCGGGGGATTTTTGGAGCTCAAGGGAAGCGAGGATATTTTCGAGCCAACCATCCGCAATTGGCTCCGCGATTATGTCCAGCACCTCGGGCAGGAGCGGCACTCCAACATCGACCGGATGAACTATCTCTTCCACACCGAAAACACAAGAAGTCTTCTCTCGACCGACCGGGAAAAATTGGGTATAATCTTGAGGTCCTTTGACGAAAACACGCCGCTGGCGGTTGATCTCGAGAATAACGAAGTCGTTTTTGATATTAGCGAAACTCCTGCGAATAAAGGTTCGACCTTTTCCTTGTCGGATAAATCCTCCAATTCCTCAAGGTCGAACCTTGGGCAAAAACCGGTATCAGAAAACTTTATCAAGCCGTACCCGCCTATATCCCGCTCCGCGGGGCCGGTGGCGGACAAGTTCTCAACTGAAACAAAGCCACCCGCACCGCCAAAAAATATCCAGCAAAAAGCACCAGATACCAGATACCAGATACCAGATACAATAAAATTCACCAATCCCTATCCCGCGCCGGGGACTCATGAAGTCGGGGGACAAGCCGAAATGGCCGGCGAAGCTCCGGTGAAAATGAAAGGATTTTCCGAAGGTGTTTCAAGGGATAGCCAAGGTTCGGCCTCCCCCCCCCGACATGACGTTGGGGTTCCTCAAAGTCGAACCTTTTCCGATACAGCGAAACCATATGTTCCCTCCCGCCCGAAAAATATCATCTACCCTCGCAGTCAGAGGAGAAAAGAGGAAATGCCCGAACCGAGGATAAACGGGAATTTGGTGGACTTGAGAGGGGACAATGAATAAATCCGAAATTCGAATATCGAAATCCGAAACAAATTCAAATGTCGGAAATCCAAAATACAAAACAAAACTATGATTTAGAAAAGCGCACGCTCGAGTTTGCAAAAAGAGTCCGAATTTTTGTGAAAAAGCTACCCAAGACTATTTCAAACATGGAGGATGGCAAACAACTTGTTAGGGCCTCGGGCTCGACAGGAGCCAATTATATAGAAGCAAATGAGGCTCTTAGCAAAAAGGATTTTGTGATGAGGATAAAGATCTGCAGAAAGGAATCAAAGGAAAGCAAGTACTGGCTTCAGCTGGTTGACACAGGAAATAACCCGGCATTAGAGCGGGAGCGGCTAGAATTATTGAAAGAGGCGACTGAATTAATGCTGATTTTCGGTTCGATTGTGCGAAAATCAGAAAAATAAAAGGTGTTTTCTTTATTTGAATTTTGAATTTAATTATTGTTTCGAATTTCGTGCTTCGGATTTCGAATTTCCAAGGCTTATGCATGTCGGTGTTCCGCAATTTATAGATATCGAAGACAAAATTGCCTTTGGCCTCACCGCCAAACAGCTTTTGTGGATGGGCGGAATGGTCGCGGCACTTTTCCTGGCCTACAACGCCTTCGACCAGCAGGCCTTTTATCTCGTCGGGTTTTTCATAGTGGCCGCTTTTTCGGGTTTTGCTTTCTGGCGGCCGCAGGGAGTGCCGCTCATCATCTTCGTCGGTTTCATTCTCCAGTTCTACCTGAAACCCAGAAGCTACATCTGGAAAAGAGTTTTTCGGGCAAACGACCTGGCCGTCCAAAAAGCGGCTCACCTGACCCAAAGAAAAAAAACGGAAGCCCGCATAGCCGCCAAGCCAGCTCCCAAGAGAAGCCAGCTCAAGCAAATGGCCTGGATGCTAGACACGAAAAAATGAAAAATTGAAAAGTCAAAATGAAAAATGACAATTCAAAATTTAAAGCTGTAAAATGTCAAAAATAATTTTTACATTTTGCATTGTCATTTTGCCTTTTGAGATTTACATTTTCAATTTTTATCATGGAATTACTGCATTCCAAGACATTAACAAAGAACGAATCGTTGGGAAAGGCCGCCCAGGAGTTTGTTGATATTGCCGAAATCAAAGACGATCTTGTGATTTTGAAAAACGGCTCTTTGCGGGCGGTGCTTATGGTTTCTTCCATCAACTTTGACCTCAAAGCGACCAGCGAGCAGGAGGCCATTGTGGCAGCCTATCAAAATTTTTTGAATTCACTCGATTTCCCGATCCAAATTCTTGTGAGCTCGCGCAGTCTGGACATTGACCCGTACATTGAAATGCTCTCCGGCAAGGAAAAAGAACAGCCTAACGAGCTCCTTCGCCTCCAGATAAGCGAATACAGCAATTTCGTGAAAAATCTGGCCAGCACCGCCAACATCATGACAAAAACTTTCTACATTATCGTCCCTTTCGCCTTCACCGAAGGAAAAAAAGAGGGATTTTTCGACCGCATCCGCATCGCTCTCAACCCAAAGCAGGCGATTTTGGAAAAACAGATGGAACTCGAAAACTACAAGAGCCAGCTCTGGCAGAGAATAAACCACATCGCTTCCGGCCTTGAAGGGACCGGCATCCGGATGGAGCCCCTCAAAACCGAAGAGCTGATTGAATTGTTCTATAATTCCTACAACCCCTCCGTCATTGAATCAGCGGAGAGAATAGAGACGGAGAAGCTGGAGATCTCGAGAATATAATTTCTAATTGATCTAATTGATCTAATCAATCTCCAAATTCCAATGACGGAAAGACCAAGGAGATTTGATCTTGAAGAGAGAACGGCTAAATTCGGCGAAGATGTTATCAGATTCGCAAAAAAGATTAAGGAAACAGCTATAGCAAAACCGCTAATAACTCAATTGGTAAAATCCGGAACGAGTATTGGCGCAAATTATTGTGAAGCGGATGACGCTGAATCCAAAAAAGATTTCAAGCACAAAATCGGAATCTGCAAAAAAGAAGCAAGGGAAACAAAGCATTGGCTGCGAATGATCGCAGTGACTGTTCCAGAACTAAAAGTTGAGGCTCGCATTCTTTGGCAGGAAGCCAAAGAACTGAATCTCATATTCAATTCTATCACGCACAAATTAAAATAGTTTTGGTCATTTATTAATTGGGTATTGGATATTGATTAGAGCAATTAGAAATTAGGTCAATTAGATCAATTTACCATGTTAGGTTTTCTTAGAAAGAAAAATGAAAAAAGTGCTTCGGCTCCGGCTCAAGCGGAGGCGTTTTCCGACACGGAAAAAATATACCGCGAGGGGCTGGCGACCGTCACGGACCTCATCGCCCCTTCGGCGCTCCGGATAAGCAACAATCACGTCCAAGTCGGCGAAACTTTCGCCAAAACTATTTTTGTCACCACTTATCCAAGATATCTGCAGACCAGCTGGTTTTCCCCGGTCATCAACCTCGACATGCCAATGGACATTTCCATGTTCATTCACCCCGTTGAGACCGCTGAAATCATGAAAAGCCTGCGCCGCGCCGTCACTCAAGTCGAATCGCAAATCCACCTTGAGCAGGAGGCGGGAAAAGTCCGCGATCCGGTTCTCGAAACAGCCCTTCAGGACATCGAGAGCCTGCGCGACAAACTCCAACAAGGGACGGAGAAGTTTTTCAAATTCGGCCTCTATGCCACCGTCTATGCCAACGACCAGGAAACGCTCGCCAAATCCGTCCAGTTCATCGAATCCCTGCTCGAATCAAGGCTGGTCTACGTGAAAGAGGCCGTTTTCCGGACCGAACAGGGACTGGCTTCCACCTTGCCTCTCGCCAACGACGAGCTGGGGATTTCCAACAATATGAACAGCGAGCCTCTGGCAACCACTTTTCCTTTCGTTTCTTCGGACCTCACTTCCAACACCGGGGTTCTCTATGGCATCAACCGCCACAACAACAGCCTCGTTCTTTTTGACCGTTTCCAGATGGAAAACGCCAATATGGTCATTTTCGCCAAATCGGGCGCCGGAAAAAGCTATGCCGTGAAGCTCGAAATTTTGCGTTCTCTGATGCTGGGAACGGACGTGATTGTGATTGACCCGGAAAACGAATACCAGTATTTGTGCGAAGCGGTTGGCGGAAGCTTCATCGGCATTTCCTTGAGTTCCGACTATCATCTCAATCCTTTCGACCTTCCCAACGTTCCGGAAGACGAAGATCCAAAAGACGTCCTGCGAAACAACATTGCCAGCCTCATCGGGCTTCTTCACGTGATGCTCGGAAACATCACTCCCGAAGAAGAGGCCGTTCTTGACCGGGCTATTCATGAAACCTACGCCGTGAAAGACATCACGCCGGACACTTCGGCGAGGACTTTCCCCCGCGATCAAGTCCCGACTATGTCCGACCTCTATGAAGTTTTGCGAAATATGGAGGGGGGGGAGGATTTGGCAACCCGGCTTGAAAAATATACCCAAGGGATTTTTGCCGGGTTCGTGAACAACCTCACCAACATCAGCCTTGAAAACCAGATGGTTGTTTTCAACATTCGGGATATGGAAGAGGAACTACGGCCGGTGGCGATGTATATTGTTTTGCATTTCATCTGGAATGAAATCCGCTCAAAACTCAAAAAGCGCCTGGTCGTCGTTGACGAAGCCTGGGTGATGATGCAGCACGACGAGGGCGGGTCGTTCATGTTCTCCATCGCCAAGCGCTGCCGGAAATATTTCGCCGGACTCACCACTATCACGCAGGATATCACCGATTTTCTGGCCTCCCGATACGGAAAGCCAATTGTGACGAACTCGTCTATTCAGCTACTTCTCCGCCAATCTCCCGCGGCGATTGACGTCATCGGCGACACATTTTTCCTCACCGATCAAGAAAGATTCATGCTGCTTGAGTCGAACGTCGGAGAGGGAATATTTTTCGCCGGGACGAAGCACGTCGCCATTCAAGTGGTCGCTTCGTATTCCGAAGACCAGCTTGTCACTTCGAATCCGGCTCAAATTTTGGCCCGAAAAGAAGCGGAAAAGAAAAAATAGCGAAAGTCAGAATTTTCAGAAATATTATTTTTCGAAAAGCACAAACATAATGGCTATCGTCGCTGAAAGAAAACCGAAAATGGAAGGAGATTTGGTTGACCCGCGCTCGAGAATGCCGGACCGCGGCGACCTTGTCCCGCCTCATCACCAAAAAGGCGTGCAGAGGCAGCTCGACCGCAGCCGCCAGCAGGGAAAGGGCATTGACACCAAAAAAGCCCTCGGAGATTTGGCCAAAGTAGCCGCCAGTCCCCAGAAAGAGCTACCCAAGCAGGTCCTAAATCTTGTCTTCAATATGATAAAGCAGATTGACCTATTGAACGATTGGCCATTTCTTTTCGTTTTGATTCCAATGGCCGCGCTCAAAGACATTTTGGACATCGTCTTTGCCGGAGCGGGAGCGGCGGGCTCGTGGATACCGGTTCTTGGCCAAGCGATCATCGCCATGGGAATAATCGTCACTTTCATCGGAGAAATATTCATTCTAATTTTGACCGTCACGGCTTTGGTTATCATGGGCGAATCTTTGAAAAACAGGGGAGCAGCGGCGTATGCTGCTTACTTCGCCGTCGCCTTTCTCTCCGAAGCGCTTCCGATCGGTTTTTTACCCCTTTGTTTCATCGAGACAGTCATTCTTTATCTCGTGATTTTGGTAAGAAGAGCCCTTCAAAATCCAGAAAGGAAACAAAAGCAGCTCCCCGAATACGCCACCTCCTGATAATCAAATATAATTTCCAAATTTTTCGCTATACAAAACTATACTATGGCCATCAATCTAGCCCAAAAACAAAAACCAAAAAAAATGTTTCTCGTCTCCCATCGGGAAATTCTCATCATTTTCTGCGCTTTTTTGGTTTTGGCGGTTGGCTGGCTTTTTCCGATTCGGTCCGTCGCTGAATCCCTTTTTGCCGCTTTGGTTTTTTTCTTGATTTTTCCATTGCTGATCGCGAAATTTCTCCTGAAAGAGCCTCTGGAAAATTTCGGCCTCGGGCGGGGAAATTTCAAGGCGGGAGCGATAGCGGCTCTTCTGCTCGCCGCCGTTGGCCTTGCCGCCATGATTTTTCTGACCAAAATCCCCGCCATGAGAAACCAAATTCGCCTGCTTCCCGGAATAGCCGGCAGTTTTTCCTTCTTTCTCGCGGCGGAATTGGTTGTCGCCCCCGCGATATTTTTCTCGCGCGAATTCTTTTTTCGGGGATTTCTTCAGCTCGGCCTCAAAGAAAAAATGGGAAACTACGCGATTTTTCTGCAGGCAGTCCTCTCCGCTTTGCTTTTTTTGAAATCTTCGTGGCTGGAGCTTGCCTATGCCTTTTTTTCCGCCTTGGCTGCCGGATTCGCCGTGAAGTTCAGCCGGTCAATCTACTATTCTTTTTTGGCCTTGTGGATAATTTCCCTCATTGTGGATATAATTATAATAAGAATGGCTTTTCAGGGGATGTAGCGAGCAGCCCCTGCCGACAAACAAAATGAAAGAAAACAAAATTTCAAAAAAAATTCTCAAACTTCTCGGACTTTTCCTGATTCTTTTTCTTTCTCTGGCAAGCCCGACCGGCACCAAGGCTCTTTCAATATGTTTTCCTCTGGTGGGCTGCAGCTCTCCAGATTCTTCGGCCTTTTATAAAGAAGCCGAAGACCGCTACGGCTTCGACCAGGACATCTGGCGCAGCGCCAAAAGAAAGGAATACGCTCCCCGGGTGGAAATCTTTTTCGACAATACCAACCCCAAGATCGGGGAAAAGGTGACCGCCCACGCCGTCCCCGAATTTTTCAAAAATGACGTCCACAACATCTACTACACCTGGTACATCATCCACACAAAAGACGGAACGCCCCAAAAAGCGACCAACACCATCAAAGAAGGGATCATTGAGGCTTCCAAAATAATGTCTCGTGGAGACTACGATCCGGATCTCGACGGACAAAACTACTCCGACCCCAGCCAGGATCCCGACAAAGACGGCTGGCCGGCAACTGACAACGACGAGGAAAAGGATTTTGCTCCCTTTGGCGGCGCTGACGGAGTGGGCGGGCTAGACAAAGCCCACACCCAGAGCGCTTGCAGCAAAAGGGGAGAAAGAAACTACGCCTTGTGCGCCTACAACACCACCGACCCGACTTCCCTTGACTACTATACTTTGCAATCCAGCCAATCGAACTATTGGTGCGATGCTTGCTACGACTATTTTTCCACGAGTGGCGGCCTTCCGAGCAATTCCTCAACCGAACAAAGAAACTACTGCTGCTACACGGTTGACCCGCCCACTTTCGTGGATCCGGACACCGGGCTGGACACCGACTATCCCTACGATTCCGCGGTAGACTATTGTTCCGGAAAAACTTATGCCGATCCCTACAAAACCTGCTTTGACAATTTCGGGACAGCAAACCAAGATACTGTCTCTGATTGCATAGACAGCCAATACAGCCAATGCGTGGCCAGATACACCAGCGTTAACGAAGAAATTTATGAAGATGTCTCCCGTTGTTACCGGCATAAATTCTCCGCCGGTTCAGAAATGACCTCTTTCCGTACTGATGACCAGTCCGGCCTGGATTTTCCGGTTGGCTGCGACCACAAATGGGAGGACGCGCCCGGATACGAAAGCGGCTCGGGGCATTTTGAAACCGGTGAAGAAAAATATTGGAAAACCGACCCGACTGATCCAGACACGGACGGTGACGGATTTTTTGATGAAGCGGACGTAATTGGGCTAGGACAGGAAACTTTCACTTGGACGTATCGGGCCGGCGACCGGATTGGCATTGTCGCAGAGGGAACATCCATGATTCCCACCGACGAGAAAAACGCCTATTACAAAATTATGTGGGGATACCCCGATGTCTGCAATTCAACAAAAAAAGATTTATTGGATGATGATGAATGTGACCACTCTGAAGATTATGGTTTTGGATTCCTCGCCACCAAAGCTCCCGGAGAGCAGGAGGGAGAAAAATTGAAGGTTTCTCTTTCTTTCAGCCCCGATAATCCGGTGGCTGACCCCAGCGACGAAAACAAGGAAAATATTTCCAGCGACGGGGTCATTGCCGATGCTGACGTGATCACCGTGAATTCTTCACTGGACAATACCACTCTTGACCCCAAAAATCTCTATTATACCTGGCAAATATCAAAAAGCACGGATCTCGCAAGCGACGACTGGGACGAAGTGGAAAACGCGAAAAGCAATTTTCACCTTGCTTCAGCAACCAGCGGACTGGGGCTGACGAGCCTTGCTTTCTCGCCAAAGGAAAAAGTTCTCGAAGAGGACACCGCCAGCCTCATTTATTTCAAAGTGACCTTGACTCTCACGACGTCTTCGGACGTCAAGCAAGACAGGGGAAGGACTAGCGTGATAATCCCGGTCAACAAAAATGGGATCAAAATCAGCCTTCATAAAGTGGAGGTAGAAGACGGAAAAGCCGTCATCGGCGAAGAGGTTTGCAACAAAGATCTCTACAAAATACTTTGCCCGGCAGTGCAGGGCCAAATGCTTGCCGCAAAAATCAGCGGCAAAAAATACAACACCACAAACTCAAAATTTTCATGGAACTTAGACAGCGACGTCCACAATCCGCCCGCGAACTCAAGCGATCTTTTCAGCGGTTGGAGTGATACCGCGATCTTCTTCCCAATTACCAAAGAATCGGGCGAGCTGGAAAACGTTTCTGTCACTGCCGCGCCCACCGACAAACTTCAGCCGGTGACAGCGAGCCGCATGATAACCATCGTCGAGCCGACCGTTTTCATACGATCTTCCGATGAAAATTCGAGTTGGCCAGTGACATACTCGGCTCCTGACGAAAACAATCCCCGCGCTTTCAAAAAATATTCAGCTCACGACGCTTTCGAAGCTCCTCCCAGCACCGAAATTTCCTATCGCCTCGATTTCGTGCCTGATTATCTGTTCGAAAAAGACCCTGACAACACCGTCATCGACTGGAGCATTGACGGAATGGATGCTTATGCTTCGGAAAACATTTCCCTTGGAGACGATCAGCGCTCAATTCAACTACTCACTTCCGAAAATATCGGGACCTACCAAAATATTCGCGCCGAAGCGAAGAAATATTGGAGCCAAAAAGAGCGGGAAATATCCGCCGCCGCTTGGGGAGTTTTTCCGGAGGCGATTTCGAGCGAAAGCAGCATATCGGCGGTAGTCGTGGATTCTTCCGTGAATGAAGAGCTCACGCTTGCCAACCCCCAACAGATTTTGGCCGCCGTTGGAACTCATTTGCCCTATTACGTGATGTACAATTTGCGCCTGGCACTCACGATTCTGGTCATGTTTTTCGCAAGCGCTGGATTTTACGTCTTGAGCCAAAAAGTTCGCCTTTATGAAAATAAATAGAAAAACAAAAATAGTTATTGCCGTTTTCTTGTTGATCTTTTTTTGCAGCACTTCTTCGGTCTTTGCGCAGTACAAGAACCAAGAAAAAATTCCGGGTGCCGAGCCTACGGACAAGTTTGTGCAGTATATGCAGGACATCATCAGTTTCGGCTTCGCGGTGATTGGCATTTTGGCCCTTTTCATGATTGTCATCGGTGCCTACCAATATCTCATGGCCGCCGGAAACATCGGGAAAGTGGAATCCGCCAAAGAAACCATCGGCTCGGCGGTTTTGGGGCTCATTTTGGGACTTTGCGCTTGGATAATTCTTCTCAAGATCAATCCCGACCTTGTCGCCTTCCGTGAGCCGAGCGGGCTAAGCGGGACGCAGACAACGGGAGGAACAAACGGCCAAAAAACTCCACCGAACACCAATGCTACGGGAGAAATACCCAATTCCATCAAAGAAAGAATGGCGCTATATGATCCAATTGTCCAAAAGTACGCGGCGCAATATGGCGTTGATCCCAATATCGCCCGGGCGATAATCGAACAAGAAAGCAAATGGAGGCCGGACGTGACAAATACCAATAGAGACGGATCCATAGATTATGGAATGATGCAAATTAATGATCGAAGCCATCCAGGTTTTATAAATAACAATAATTGGGCTGATCCCGATGCCAATATAAGCTACGGGATAAAATACTATGCCAGTATCCTAAACAACCAAGCAGGAGGAGACCCCTATAAAGCCCTAGCTATGTACAACGGGGGTTTCAGAAATCCAAACTATAATTACGCCGACCAGGTCTGGGCCAGATACGAAAATTATAAAATTGCTACGGCGTAATATGATATCTCACAAATGTTAGATTAATATTGCCTTATGACAAAAAAAACAATCATTATCATAGCGGCTGCGTGTGTTTTTCTGTTGATATCTGTCCTGCTTTTCGCAACGCTCTATAAGAAGCAACAGCAAGCTGAACCCGCATCGGAAGAAAGCGCGCAAACCGGTTCAGGCATATCTTTGCCAGTGTCGGATAAATCTTCGAGTGCTGCCCGGGAACTATCGGAAATAAAAGAATCCACAGTCAGCGGACAAAAGCCTGAAGAAATAATCAGCGATACCATTCGGGAAAAATATGGGACATCGTCTTATGACACACTTATCAAATACCCTGAGATCCAAGGCCTCTCAAAGAAAATAAAGGAGGATTTCGATGTTGAAAAATTGAGAACATCCGCTCCTCCTCGCCTGGTAAAAGTTGGAAATGGCAAAGAAATTGTGATTCTTATTGGATGCGCACCTCACAATTGCGGTGGCACCGAAAATATAATCGCCTATGACCAGCAAGAAAGTAAGGTATATATCCTTGCCGAAAACTCCACTCAAACTGATTATGCACTTTTAGGAAATCCTCCCGAAGAAATAAAAAGCCTGCTCATCTATTACTATATTCACTAGCAACTATTATTCATTCTCCCAAGCATTTTCCGATGCTCAAAAAAATTTTTGCCATCTCTACGCTTCTTTTAGTGCTCGTTGTCGGAGCTATTTTTGTTTATAACTTTGCCTTCAAAAAATCTTCTCCAAAAAACGAAGTTGAAACGCCCAAAGCAAACGAGGAAGGAAAGCTTGACCAGCCTCCCGGCACCGTGAAAAAGGAAAGTGATAAAGCGGTCGTTGAAGCCGTCTCTGGTGAGCCGGCTTTTGGTGCTGTGCTTTCCGCGGATGGAAATTATCTCTATATTTTTCTAGGCGGGAACGGCCAGCTCAATCAAATTGATTTTTCCGGAAAGCTGGAAAAGGTTCTCTCCACCGAGCAATTCTCAGGATTGAAAAGAGCCACTTGGAACAAGCCCAAAAACAAAGCTATCTTGAAAACCGAGTCCGCCCCGGAAAAAACAAAATTCTTTTATCTCGACCTCGCTGGAAAAAAGGTTTTTCCTCTCAAAGACAACCTTGATTCTGTTTCCTGGTCCAATTTAGGGGACAAGATCATATACAAATTCTACGATCCCAAAACAAAAAAGCGGACCATATCCGTTTCCGACCCGGACGGAAAAAATTGGAGAGATATCGCTGACTTCAACTACTATGGAGTTGAAATCTCGCCCGTTCCCGGCTCCTCCGACATTTCTTTTTGGCCCAGCCCCAATGCCTTCACGGCCATCTCTCTCAATACAACCACTTTCAGCGGCGAAAACCGCAAAGAAATTCTCAAGGGCCGTTTTGGAGCGGACGTTTTGTGGTCGCCGGATGGAACAAGAGCGGCAGTGAGCTCCGCCGACCAAAAAGGCGGGCACAAAATCGACTTGTTTTTAATGAATACCCAGGGCGGACAGTTCCAGTCTCTTCTGTTTCCGACTTTCTCCGGGAAGTGTGTCTGGTCAACTGATTCGAAAAATCTTTTCTGCGCCATGCCCTGAAATATTCCCGAATCGGCGGTCTTGCCCAACGACTGGCAGGAAGGAAAAATCTCAACCGTCGACACATTTTGGAAAATTGACGTCGGGAGTGGAAAAAAAGAGCGCTTGGTTGACCCAGAAAAAATATCCGGCTCCTTTGACGCTATAAATCTCTTCCTCTCGCCAGACGCAAAAACCTTGTTCTTCACGAACAAGGCGGACGGAAAACTATACAAGCTGAATTTCTAATCTCTAATCAACCTAACTGATTTAAATAAACCCCAAAAATAAAATTTCAATGTGGTCGTTGGAAATTCAGCCATTGGAACTTGATTAGGTCAATTAGAAGTTTTATTTCAAATCTCCTTAAACAGCTTTTCTTTCTCTGATAAATGCAGATTTATCGCAATCACCACCCAAAATACAATCGCCATATCATTTCTCCAATAGGTCGTGTCAATGAGTCCGTGAAGGAGAAAATATAGTATTGTTGCCAAGCATATTAAGCCCGCTTTGGGATTATTCCCGCGGGTGTTTTTATTGTCTCTAAAAAATATTGCGAGCAGCCAAAGAAAGCCAATGAGTCCAGCAAGCCCTGCCTCTAGCCAAAAAGCGAGGTATAAGTTATGCGGCTGGGGAACCGCCCACTCGAGATAAGGCGGAAAACATTTTTGATATTCCAAGTATTTGTTTTGGAAATTTCCCGGCCCAATTCCGAAAAGAGGATTATCTTTGAGCATCAACGCAGCCGATTTCCAAATCATTTCTCGCGAAGTAAGCGATGAGCGCTTGCCAAGATTTTTTATATCTTCGAATTTGCCATAGCCTGCTGCGCTTATAGTGATTATAAAAATTATAACTATTACAACAAGATATTTTTTCTGCCATATTTTCCTATATTTAAGCCAAAAGGTAGCAGCGAGGGCTGGCGCAATAGCAAGCCAGGCGCCGTAGGATTTTGTAAGATAAAGGCTTGCCGTCACCAACACCAGGCTTAATGCCTGTAGGCTTTCTTTAGGACTCAACTTTAGCAAGTTGTTAGGAGTAAATCTCAAAAATCCAACCAAAAAAACCACTGCTAAATACATCGCCAGCTGATTGGGAGAATCAAAGAATATGCGAAGGCGCCCGTCATAAGTCATAAAACCAGAAAGCCAATAGTAAGCTCCTTCGATTGCGACTAGCGTACCGCCGCCAAAAATCGCCCAAAACGACCAGCTCAAAAGTTTTTCGTTTTTTTTGAGGTTGTCGTAGAAAATAACCGCGAAAATCATCGGCAGCAAAAACCAGCCCTTGAGAATACCGAGGCCTACGTAATAGTTTTTGTTGACAATGATTGAAAAAGTCACACCGAATAGAATCAGCAACATTGGTATAAGGTATTGAGTATTAAGTACCAAGTATTTTTTATTTTTTTTGAAAATCCAAATGGCGAAGAGTATTAGAATCAATATTTCAACCAGATTCAAAGAAACCCATTCGAATCTTATCCTTATGAAATAAAATGGCAACAAAAACAAAATTGCAAGTACTAAAAATTCCTGTAATCTCAAATTTCTAAATTTTAAATTGTCATTTTTCATTTTGATTTTTGAATTTTAAATTATCTATGTTTGTTCCCACTGCTAATATTACCAAAAATATCATCATCACCTGCGGCGACCAGATCGGAGTATCGAAAACTCCATGGACAAGAAAACAAACAATGCCCGAAGCGACACCGAGCCCCAGAATATTTTTTGACAAAACTCCTCTCCAGATGCCGGCCAAAACCAAGGCCAGAAAAATAATCCCGTTCAAGATTCCCGTTTCTGCTGTAATATCTAAAAGCATATTATGACTATAGATTGAAGAGCGCTCCTTTGCCATTGGATCTATATATGAAGAGTAGCCTCCTAATCCAATTCCAGTCAGCGGGTAATCTCTTATTGCTTCAGCTGCTTGTCGCCAATTTTTGAGACGCTCTACGTTTGAACCCTCTTTGGGATTAAAAGTTGACGCCAGTCGGTTTTGAACCGTTCCTCGCAAAAATACCAGAGAAACAACAAGTAAAACGACTCCAGCGGCAAAAACTTTTTTCAGATGCCCCTCCCTTTTCAAAAAAATTGCTAGGAAAAACAGGCTTCCCGTGATGACTCCGAGATAAGCGCCTCTTGAAAAAGAAAAGATTATCGCCAGAATCATGAGAAGCGCACTGGTGCCTGAGAAAATTTTCCATTTTTTGTTTTTCTCCCAGACAAAATACCCCAACGCCGTGAAAAAACAGAGGCTCGCGAAAAGGGAAAAGGCGTGCGGGTCTGGGAAAAGCCCGAAAGCGCGCATCCACGTTTCGCCAGAAACATTCACCAGCCAACTAGGATTCGTTGTTACCAACTTCCCAAAGGCGCTTCCCAGAAAAAAAGGGGCTAGTTCTTTCCAAATTTTGAGAGTTGGCTCAAGCCCCAAAATGAAAGGAAGTGAAAATTGAAAAAGTCCCGCTGCCGCCGACAAGGCTCCGCTTATCCATATGGCTCGCACCGCCTTTTTTTGAAAATCTTTGTTTCGCAACAAATCCGCGGCAACAAAATAAACAGGCGTAAGCGAAAGCAGGTACAGCATTTTTCGCATTCCTTTCGCCCAGCCAAAGCCTGCCCAAAGGGAAATCAAAGAAAAAAACAGGAAAGAAAGGATTAGCCAAGTTTCTGCTTTATCTGATATCCAGACTTTCTTTCGAGAAAATCCCCGCAAAAGCCACATTAAAAAAACAGCCGGAACAAGAATCCGAGTTGTCACCAAATCGATATTTTCGCCCACATTAAGCGCGAACTGAAAAGGAAGAAAAATGGCAATTGCCAAAAAAAGATATTCCACCATCATCTACTACAATACACGTTCCAAAAATAAAAGGGAAATCTTAGCACTTTCACAACCCATAGCCAAAACGAGCCGAAGTTTTTTCTGATATAGTATTCTTGAGAGCGATAGTAGTATTTCTTTTTGGTTCGGTTGTCCGAGAAGCTTTGCCCACTTTTGTGAAAAACTTTTGCTCGCGGATCAACCATCACTTTCCATTCCTTTTTTCGTGCCCGAGTGCACAAATCAACGTCCTCGAAATACATAAAGTATCTTTCGTCAAATCCTCCCAGTCTATTGAACAAATCCTTTCTTATCATCATAGCTGCGCCGCTGACCCAATCAGCCTCAAATGGTTCTTTTTGAAAATATCTTTCGCGTTTGCTGGATAGTTTCGAAAATATCGTCGAGAGAGGAGTCTTTTTTGGACCAAAATGTTCCTCTTCAGGGAGTCCGCTCTCCCCCAAAAGAAGCGGCGTGGCAATTCCGATTTTCGCGTCGGCCGAAAAAAGATCCAGCAAGCTCCGAATGGTTCCTGGAAACACTTTCGTGTCTGGATTGAGAAGAAAAAGATATTCGCCTCTGGCAATTTTTGCGCCTAGATTGTGAGCCTTCCCAAAGCCAATATTTTCTCCCCGCTCGAGCAACTCGACGTCAAAATTTTTGAGTTTTTCGCCAAGGCTCTCCCGATCATTGTTCACGACAACAATCTGCGTCTTGATTTTCGGGGAAATATTTTCCCTCAGGGAGTCAAGGCAGGAGAACAAATATTCCCGACTGTTGTAATTTACGATTTGAATGGTGAGAAGCATTTCAATATCCTAAGATTCGACCTCAGAAATCTCCTGAGGTCGGCTTTGAAGCGATTTTCACGGCATCGGCTCGTATTCCAGCAATTTCGGCCCTTTTCGGCTGATGAGGCTTGTGATTTCACCGGCGCTCACCGCTCGAAAAAGCCAAAGAAAGAAGAAGTAGAGCGCTGTTCCGAGCACTGCCCGAATGGCAAAATGGAGATTGGAAAAGATATAGAAAAATATCCCCATTGCCAGTCCTGAAAAGGCAATGGAAAAAATTTTCTCAAAGGAAGGAACATACCGAAGTAGTTTCCAGCAAGCCGCACCCGAAAGAACAACAACGAGAAATTCAGTGAGGCTAGATGTCACTGCTGCTCCATTGTAAGAATAACGAGGGATAAGAACTAGGTTTACCGAAACATTAAAAACGGCGCAAAAAAACAAAATGGCTATCAGTTTTTTCTGTTGATTGCCCGCGATTATGATATTGGTGAAAAAATTTCCAAAAAACAGAAAAGCCATCGCGAAAGACAAAACTTTCAGGACAAAAACGGACTCCCCGAAACCTACTCCACCAACGAGGCCAATGATATTTTTTGCCAGGAAAATAGCCCCGATAACAAGCGGAACAACCAACATAAGAAAAACTTTGAAAGTCTTGTTGGCCACTTTTTCAAATTTCTCCCGCTCGCCAAATATATAGCGGGACATTATCGGCATCACCAAGCCCACAAACATCGCCGGAAAAAAAGCAATATTTTCAACGACTTTGTAGGCCGCGTTATACACTCCCACATCGGCATTCGTCTTGAGAATAGAAAGGAGGATTGTGTCCAGTTTGAAATAAGCGAAAACAATAATGGCCGAAATTCCGACTGAGTATGATTCTTTCAAAAAATTTTTCCAGGCGCTCAGATCAAATTTCAAGTTAAAGGCAATGTATTTCTTCGACCAAAGATATATGACGGAAAAACTCACCAGCATACTGAAAAAGAGGGAGCTCACGACCGCCAAAAAGCCGAGATTGCTTTTCACGGCTAAAATGACTACCGCCAGCTGGACAATTTTTCCAAAAAATTCGCCGATAGCAACTTTGTCCATCGCCAGCCTTTTCTGGAAAAGACCAATTAGCACCGAATATCCCGACGCGAAGAAGTAGGCAAGGGCAGCCACTACAATCCCAAGCTTTACGTTCCCCGAATAGGGAAAAAACAAAAAGGCTAGCGGGGAGACGAGAAAAAGAAGAAAGGAAATCGTTATCCGAATGGCAAAAACGTTCCCAAGAATGCTTTGTTCATCGCTTCCGGGTCTCGAAATTTCACGGGTTGATATGGCATAAAGTCCTAGATCGGCAATCGCCGAAAAAAAGGCGAAGAAAGCCAAAACGGTTGAATAGTCGCCAAAGCCTTCTTTTCCGAGATAGCGGGTGATGAATCCGATACTGATGAGAGCTAAGCCTGTCCCTAGAATTTTGGCTCCGGACGTAAAAGCGGCGTTATAAGCGATACGACGAGGAAGAGACATAAAAAATGCAAAATGCAGATATCAAAATTTAAAATGACAATTCAAAATATGAATCTCCCACGAGCTTACGCTCGGGGATTTAGAGCGCGGTTAAATTATTCACTCTCAATATCTCCCACCGGCTTTATCACTACCTTTCTCTCTTCTCCCTCTCCAATGCTTTCCGTTTTTACCTGCTCGTTTTCCGAAAGCTCCAAATGGACAATTCGGCGCTCATAGGCGCTCATTGGGCGAAGAGCCATTAGCCTTTTTTCTTCAACGGCTTGGCGGGCCATCGCACGAGCCAGGCTAACCAAAGACCCGATTTTTTCTCTCCGATAATCATTGACATCCACCGAAAATCGAAGTTTTTCTTCGGTGCGGCGGCGAGCAATGGCTCGCAAAATATGCTGAAGAGCCCGAAGATTCACTCCGTATTGTCCAATGAGGAGATCCGACTCTTTGGAGCCCACATTGAAAACCAAATTTTCTCCATCCGGACCGGATTCTTCCCGAATTCCCAGCGTGAAATCAGAGAAAGTCATTTTTTCCAGCGTTTCTTTGATCAAGTTTTTCAGCATCTCCACGTTTTCTGGCTGAATCATATTTTTTAAAACTACTTATTTTCAAGGGAAACAACTGTTGAGCTCTTCATCGTCAAATACTGCTGAACAATTGCAAAAAGCGTATTAACAATCCAGTAGAGTGCCAGCCCGGCAGGGAATTTCACCCCAATGAAAAGCGTGAGAAGTGGACCGAGATAAAGCATCTGTTGATTCATGATTGAAGAGAAGTCGTCTTTTTTTGCTGAAACTACGGAGGCCTTCCCCGTCATCATTTTTGTTTGGACAAACTGACCGGCCGCCGCGATAATCGCCAGAATTATATTGGGCTTGGCCAAATCTAGAAAGCCCAAAAATTTGACATTGATCTGACTGGGACAAGCCACAAATTCATAAAGGCCCTTGCACCCGGAATCGAAATTGAGCCCAGCAATAAACGCCCGATAAAGGGCGATAAAAAAAACTATCTGGATAATTAGTGGGAGACAGCCCGAAGCAGGATTGACTTTTTTTTCTTTATAGAATTCCATCAGAGCCCGTCCCTGCTTTTCTTTGTCGCCCTTATGCTTTTCTTGCAGCTTTTTTATTTCCGGCTGAAGTTCTTGTAGCTTCTTCTGAGATTCAATTTGTTTTTTGGAAATGGGGTAGAGAAGGAAACGAACAATAACCGTCAACAAAACAATCGCCACTCCCAAATCGTGTCCTGGTATGACGTTGTAGAGAAAAATCAGGGTGTTATAAATCGGCTGGTATATGAAGGAATGAAAAATTTGAGTCATTTAATTAGTTTTTCTTTCCTAAGCAGATTTTCCATGTTTTCTTGAATCAGCAGGTAGCTCATCTGCTCGTATGGAAACCTTGGATTAATCAAAAAGATAATTTTGTAGCCAGTTCTCATGTTTTTCAACAAAGACCTCACGGCTTCCCGCAGCCATCTTTTCACCCTGTTCCTCTTGAGGGCTTTTTTTGAAAATTTTAGCCCTACCGAAAAGCCGATTTTTAGCTCTTTTGTTCCGGCCCTTACATACTTCATCGCTAGAGTCCCATTAGACAACATCTTCCCCTGACGAAAAATATCGTTGAATTCTTTCCTGTTTTTTAGCCTAAATTGAACTGGAAGCATTTGCTAAGCGCTTAATTTTTTCCGGCCTTTTCTGCGCCTCCGAGCTAGAACTGCTCGCCCATTTTTGGTTCGCATTCTCTTCCGAAAACCGTGCCTTTTTGTCCTTCTTCTTTTTTTAGGTTGATATGTTCTCTTCATTATTTTTCCGGCCTTAGTTTTGTTATAGGCTTCTAAAAGTCTACCAACAAAAACCACTTCGGTCAACGTGCCGACGCACCTCCTTGATTTTTTCAAGTGCCTCCGTTAACATTTCAACAGGTTATCAACATAATTATCAACATATTCCAATTTTCATTTTTCCCCTGTGCTATAATAGGAAAACCTAATTTTCTTTTCCTTCTATGACAAACAACGAAATTTGGCAAGCCGTCTTAGGAGAGGTCGAATTGTCTGTCTCGCCAGCCAGCTTCACTACTTGGTTTAGGGACACTTCCATTTTGGGCTTTGAAAACGATCAGGTGGTCGTTAGCGTTCCAAATGGATTTGCAAAAGAATGGTTAGAAAACAAATACAATCAATATATCGTAAAAGCCATCAAAAACTTCCGAGACAATACCCGGACTGTTCGGTGTATTGTCTCCGCCAGTGCTGCCAAAAAAACACCCTCCTCAAAAAAAGACATTGATTCAGCTCTTTCTGAAAAGAACAAGCAGGGACTGGTTAATCTGCGTGGCACGGAAACAGCCGCCGAAAAGATGGATGGCGGGCACATTGGCCTCAACCATCGCTATACTTTTGAAAATTTCATTATTGGCTCAAATAACGAGCTGGCTCACGCGGCCTGCCTTGCCGTCTCAAAAAATCCCGGAAAGGTCTACAATCCTCTCTTTATTTATGGCGGTGTGGGGCTTGGAAAAACCCACCTTCTTCAGTCTGTCGCTAACACAGTTCTGCATGAAGACCCAAATAAGAAAACTATTTATTCAACGGCTGAATTTTTTGCCAACCGGTTCATTGATATGGTGAAGAACCAGCAGGGACGCGAGTTCAAAAAATCCTATCTCGATACAGATCTCCTCATTATCGACGACATTCAATTCATCGCTGGTCGGGAAAAAACCCAAGAGGAGTTCTTCCATATATTCAATACCCTCTATCAGATGGAGAGACAGATTATTCTCTCAAGCGACCGTCCTCCGAAGGCAATTGCTACTCTTGAAGACCGGCTTCGATCGCGCTTTGAGGGAGGAATGATCGCCGATGTGAGCCGGCCTGACCTCGAAACGCGAATTGCCATTCTGGAGCACAAGGCCGCCCAAAAGGATTTTGAGATTCCGGGCGAGGTACTGCACTACATCGCCTCAAACATACAAAACAACATTCGGGAACTCGAAGGCGCCTTGAGCCGTGTAATCGTCACTTGCGAGCTGAAAGAGGCTGAGCCGACTTTAGGATACGCGAAAAAGGCCTTGTCTGACATTATACACTCTGGCCGAAAAAGGGGCGCTAGCTTCAAGCAAATTATGGAGGCTGTGTCGGATTTCTACGACATCAGCCCACAAGACCTCGCAAACCGCTCTCGCAGAAAAGATATTGTGGTGCCCCGCCAGGTGGCGATGTATCTCATGCGCGAAGAACTTCGCGCCTCTTTCCCGGGCATTGGTGAACAAATGGGGGGACGCGACCACTCGACGGCCATGCATGCTCACGAAAAAATTTCCCGCGAACTAGAACAAGACGAAAGCCTAGAGCAAAACATAAATAACATTAGAAGTAAATTATACAGCGCCAGCTGAAAATTTAAGCTAAATTGGGATAAGTTGTGGAAAAGTCGAATATAAACTACTCTTTCCACCGCTTAATATCCAATATAAATTGCCTAAAAAATTAGGACAGTCCCCATCAAAAAAAACAAGTAAGTCCACCATAACCAACCCATCCACAATCATCCACAACCCCCTCCCCATCCATTCCCCCAAAAAATACCCACACCCAAGCCATAATTACAACTTATCCCCATATCCACCCAAACAACTTAAAGGTAATAAATTTAAAAAATAACTTATTAATTCTAAACTATTATGAAACTACAATCACTATTAGAAAATTTTAAGAGGGGAATATTGGTTGCTGAGAAAATAATTGGAAAAAACCTCACATTGCCGATTTTATCAAATATTCTTATTGAGGCAGAAAAGGGAAGATTGCGAGTATCAGCAACAAATCTTGAAATGGGGGTGATGTGCTTTTTGCGGGCAAAAATAGAAAAAGAGGGAAGAGTAGCCATTCCCGGTCGAGTGATTGGAGGTTATCTCACCAACCTCCCCGACGGATCTAGACTTAGTATTGAAGTAAGGGGCCAAACCCTAAGCCTTATAAGCGAGGGAAGCCATGCGACAATTAAGGGTGTTGACGCGAAAGATTTCCCAATTATTCCCAGACCACAGGTAAGTCGCCTCTTGGAGGTAGATGGCCAGGTTTTTCAGGAGAATGTAGCGAAGACGGTGTCTTCGGCAGCTCTTTCAGAAACAAGACAAGAACTCACCGGGGTAATGTTTGGTTTTGAGAAGGACTGTCTTGTTTTAGCGGCAACCGACAGCTTTCGTCTCGCGGAGGCAACCATTGATTTTTCTAAGGGGGACGCGGGAGAAGGCTATCAAAAGTTCATTTCAAAAAACCCATCTGTTATTGTGCCAGCAAAGACTCTTCAAGAAGTGGCTAGAAGCATAACTACAGAAAGCGGAAAGGTAAAAATCTATGTCAGCGAAAGCCAGATATTTTTCGAATCAGACGAAATACTCTTTGTCTCGCGCCTCATTGATGGAAAATATCCGGAATATAAACAGGTGATTCCCAAAGAGTTCGCGTCGGGAATTTTCGTGGGGCGCGAGGACTTGGCAAGAGCAATACGCACCGCCAGTGTTTTTTCCGATACTAAAAGCCGCGAGGTAAGACTGATCATAAAAGAGAAAGGAAGCAAGCTCAAAGTAGAGTCGCAATCGGTTGAAACAGGGGAAAACATGACGGAGGTAAATTGCGAGCTTCGCGTCAAGGGAGAAAGCGCGATCGCATTCAACAACCGTTATCTCGTAGATGCGTTGGGCGCCCTCTCAAGTGAGCGTGTTTATATCGGCTTTAATGACAGTTTTGGGCCGGTGGCCTTTCAGGAGCTCCAAAACAAAGACGAGCTTAATGAGAGCTATCTGCACATCGTAATGCCAATCCGGAGTTGATAGCTGTAGTTTATGTCCAGCATCGACTGACCCGCGCATTTTTTGAATCCCAGAATGAAAAAAATAAAAGACCTATTGAGCAATAGAGAGGTAGGAAAAGCCAGAAGAATTGACGAAAAATCAATTGAAAGCGCATTTTTCAGCGCGCTCCAAAAAGAGCTGCCAAATATTGGGCGAGCAGATATTGCAAACTTCAAGCTTGGGAACGGAAAAATATTTTTGAGAACAACTCATCCGGCGATCGCGGGTGAGATTTGGAAAAAAAAAGAGAAACTAAAAAGAGAAATTAATGATTTTCTGGGAGAGGAAATTCTTGAGGAGATTAAGGCAAAATAAAAAACCCGCCGATGCCATGTCGGGGGTTTGTTTTCTATTTTCAAAAATCACCCGACTTGCAATCCTCGATGTTTTCCTGGACATCCAGTTCTTTTCTCTCCGCCCATTTTTGAACCCCCTTTTCCCAGGCAGAAAACTGGGGATCTTTTTGGGGTTGTTTTGGGATATCTCCGCGGGGATTGTCTTTGTCTACCCAATAGAGAATTGAATGGGCTGCGAAAAACTTTTTCTTCCGCTTCTTTTTGTCGCTTGGGCAGTGTTCGTTGGCAAGGCAATATTTTCCGCTCCCGATTTTGCAAACGGTCACCTCTTTTTCCTCGCCCTGAATCGTCCCGTCAAGAACGGCCTTTCCGGTTTTTATTTCCTTCGCTTCGGGAAATTGTTCAATTGCCATATTTGCAAGAGCCCGATCCATAAATTCCCGCCAAATAGGTGCAGCAACATAAACTCCGTCGGCCCCAGCTGCCATTGGTGAGTTGTTATTGTTTCCCGCCCAGACGCCGGCAGCCAATCCTGGGGTGTAACCAACCGTCCAAGCGTCGCGCCACTCGTTGGTAGTCCCGGTTTTCACGGCTACCGGTCGGTCGTCGAAGCGAAGCGGGCTTGAAGATCCAAAAACGGGCGCGCGCAGCTTGTTGTCAGAAAGAATAGCATCAATTTGAGCGCAAATATCAGCATCGAGAGCCTTCTCACCAGGACTGCTTTTGTACTCTTCAATCAGGCTTCCTTTTCCGTCTGTGATTTTTAGGATAGCTGTCTTATCGTGGCGGACTCCTCCAGTCGCAAATGTTCCAAAAGCGGCGACATGGTCGACGAGCTTGACTTCGCCGCCCCCAAGGACAAGCGCAAGGCCATAACGGCTAGGATTTTTAAGGGTAGTGATGCCAATGGACTGGGCCGTATTTATCGAATTTTGTACACCGGCGAGGTAGAGAGTTTTCACGGCCGGGATATTGAGGGATCTTGCCAATGCCTCTCTCATTTTTACCGGCCCGCTGAAATTATTTGAATAGTTTTGGGGCACATAAGGCTGTTCCTTGGTTCCAAAGTTGGTTTCAACGTCGAAAATGGTGGTATTTGGATTATAGCCCTTTTTGAAAGCGGTCGCGTAAACATAGGGCTTGAATGACGAGCCCGGCTGGCGGTCGCGGGTGGCTACGTTCACATTCCCGTCAATGGATTTGTCAAAATAGTCGCGCGAGCCAACCATGGCGAGAATCTGCCCCGTTTTTGGGTCAATGGCCGTGAGAGCGGCATTGGTGGCGCGATACTTCGTGATATTGGCGGCCACTCCTTTCTTCACGGCTTCCTCGGCAATTGTTTGCTTGTCCCAGTCAAGGGTGGTATAGACTTTCATGCCCCTTTCCTCCACTTGCTTCTCGCCGTATCTTGTCACCAGCATTTCTTTGACATACATCACGAAATGGGGAGCCTGAATGTTTTCCTGGAAGGGCCGGACTTCCGAAATTATATCAGCTTCCTTAGCCGCGTCTGCTTCTTCCTTGGTGACGTACCCAAGCTTTGTCATTTGGTCGAGAACGTATTCTTGCCGGCCTTTAAGATCTTCCGTATTTGTTCCATAAGGGGAATAATAAGTTGGGGCCTTAGGAAGCGAGGCCAAAAGCGCCGCCTCGGCCAAAGTCAGGCGCTTCGAGTCTTTCCCAAAAAATGTTTGGGCGGCGGCTTGGACACCATAGGCATTTGAGCCGTAGGGAATTTCATTGAGATACATCTCAAGGATTTCATCTTTGGAGAATCTTTGTTCAAGCTCGATTGACAGAATCACTTCTTTCACTTTTCGAGTGAAAGTTCGCTCGGGCGTGAGAACTGTATTTTTGATAAGCTGCTGGGTGATGGTCGAGCCGCCTTGGGAAACTTTTCGCCCCATGAGGTCATAAATCGCTGCCCGGGCAATGGATTTGAAATAAATTCCGTGGTGTTGGTAAAAGCTTTGGTCTTCGGCGGCGATGGTGGCGGCTTTGATGATTTCCCCCATATCCTTCAAGGAAACCATGGTTCTTTTTTCTTCGCCGTGGATTTCATAGAGAAGATGTTCGCCGGTGCGGTCATATATTTTCGTCGATTCCACCACCTGGCGCTTGTTGAGTTTTCCGGGACTGGGAAGGTCTTTGGCGTAATAGGCAAAAACTCCAATTCCAAAGAGGAGGAACGCCACTCCGCACCAAAGGAAAAATTTCAAAATCCGCCGCAGCCATTTGCGCGGCTTTTTTGACTTTTTCAGAGCGTTTTTAGTGTTGTCGACTAGTTCGTTTTTCATCTACGTTTATTACGAAATAGGCAAATGTTTATTTTCCACTTAACTTAATAATATGTCAAGTCGTACCCCTGAGCAAATATTTGGATTTTTCTCTTTCCCAAATTTGGAAACAATAGTAGCTTGGCTCTTTTATCTCGCTAAGGTTAATTCGCCCGAGACGAAACAAGGCGCGTAAATCGTCCAAGCCAACCCCCCCCACATAGGCAAATTTTTCGAGACCGAGGGCCTCTAGTTTTTTTACTAAAAGGGTTTGCTCAAGATACACGGTGTCCTTGCTGTGAGTTAAAAAAGGATATTCGGAATCGAAACTTATTCCATCAGCAAATAGTCTTTTCGCGCGATTGATTGCTTGCTTCAACCTGGAAGCGGATTCTTTGTGAAAGGTAGCGTGATTTATTTGGCCACCCTCCAATTTTTTTTGGGACGAAACTAGGCTACTCTCATAAAAAGCTTTTATACAATCAACATAATTTCCCCCCTCTAGCTTTTTAAGCATCGCCCGGACATAATGAGGATGAGGAAGAACACCGAACCCAAAGGCCTTCCTACATATCTTATCTTGAATATGCATGGCGCCCCCTTCAGCAAAAGCTTCGGACTTGCTCCCCCCAATTCTTTCAAGAAGCCGTAGTGGAACCATTTGCTTGTTTTCATGTTGTAAAACGTGAATCATTTCATGCCCACAGGCGACCGATATGGCTGCTGCCATGCTAAAATTCTGCTTTGCTGAATCAAGGACCACTTTTTGTTTTGAGCTGACGTCCATGGATTTCCTGCCGGGCATCAGAATATATTGCCATTTTCCATCTGGCGCAGGCCATGTCCTATCTGGGTCGTAGGTGCTTGCGCCATATTCACTTTTCAGGCCTTGGGAAGCAAGTGTCTCTTCTCCCCAAACAGCTCTCTGCTCGGGGACTATGTTTTCTTCGAGCAACTTATCTGGATCAATGCCCCTTTCCTTAATTTGCTCTCTTTTTGAAAGCTCCATTTTTTCTCCTTCCGCAGCAATATCTTCGGCGTATTTCTTCAAGCTCGCCGATATCTGGACGCGATTTCCGTTTTCATCAAAATCTTCGGATGTGCCGTGAAGAAATTTGTCCATGCGAGACCGATTTTTCTGAGGAGACAGCAGGCCTGAAAATTGGGACAGGATTTTGTTTTCAGTTTCGGTTAGGCCATTTTTCCCAAGTAGCCTTTTCTTTTCGGAGAGGATAACGCCAGTGGAATATTGTCCGGCTATCATCGTATTAACTTTCCTTTGGTACATGCCGAGAATCTCTAGTTGTGCTTTTTCGAGCTCAGCTGGAGAAGCTGTAACTCCCAACTCTCTTGTCTGTTGTTTAATTTCCTTCTTGAAGTCTCTTAGCGCACTTATCTTCATAAGTGCCTTTTCGGGATCTGCAAGTATCTGGAATCTTTGCGGGATGGGGATATCGTGCCGGTTGATGTTTAGCTCTCCAGCTTCACTTCTGTTATGAAATAAATCCGCGAACAGTCGGTCATCTGAAAAGTCGACTGTTCTGCCAGAAAGATCTTTCCTTTGATTTCCATCAAGTTTCTGCAGAGTCTCACTATTTTTGTACATAAAATTTCTAATTTCATCTGGGTTGTCCGATTTCAACTCAAGTCCAGCAGATTCTCTTAAAAAAGTTTTTCCTTCTGTGGTTACGAAATAATCGAGATAAAGAGTTAGAACATGTATCGGTATGTCGAATATTTTTTCCAGTTTTTCTCCGAGAGAGTTTTCATATTCTGATAGCCACTTGTTTTCTTCGGGAGTTAGCTTTATTTTCTCTGTCTCTCCTTTCAGGAGCTTGTTGATATCTATTGCGATCCTATCAACATATTCAAAAACTCTCGTCGGATAGAGAGATTTATTTTGAACTTTTTTGGTTTCTTGTTCGATCTTTATCAAAGATTTGCCTGAAGAAGAAATTAAATGTTTTTTAGAATAAGATTGGCGATCAGTTCCGACACGTCTTTTCTGGAAGCCTTGAAAACTTCTGGATAAAATCCGGGGAAATTGTTTTCGTCCACGATCTTATAGCCCTCACGTGTTTTAATGAAGTCAAAACCGACGATAGACTTGTCGAGAACGCGAGCTGCTTTTTCGGCGTATTTTTTTACAGGCGCGGGATCCGCATAATAGGCGTCTCCACCCCTCGCCCTTATGTCATATACTTTCCATCCGGCAAATTTCTTTTTTTTCTTTCGATATCCGTAGACAACCTTCCCGCCTATTAGCGTGGTGCTGA
>Ga0233423_10000266_pt1 | contig 29448 bp, 36 predicted proteins | sample Watercolumn_Mata_FD_180713 | JGI IMG/M metagenome (GOLD analysis project Ga0233423, IMG submission 180713) | Freshwater microbial communities from Lake Matano, South Sulawesi, Indonesia - Watercolumn_Matano_2014_112_MG | ecosystem: Environmental > Aquatic > Freshwater > Lake | place: Indonesia... | reverse complement strand
GGCTTAGGAGAATTTCCGCCTCTCTGAGCTTGTTTATGACCTGCTCCGGTGTGTATCCCTTTTTGGCCATTTATCCCCCCTTTTTATGAGATTATAACTGGTATCGTTTTAGGGGGGCACGTCAGTAAAGTGGGATAAGATGAGGAAATCTGCGGATTTTTAAGAGCTTTTATTCTTGGCAGAGACGCTCAGGACACGTAACTTTTGATTTAGCTTGTCAAGCTCACTATCCGTCGGCTGTTTGCCCAGTTCCAACCCATAGCTAAGAAAGAATTCAAGAAAGTTGCGCAAAAGCTCCCGTATTCCCTGCTCAAACTGGCGAAATTCTTCTTTGGTTACATGTCCATCAGTTCCCCTTTCGACATCCTGCTTCAACTGGCTGTCAATAAGAAAACTGATGAAATGTGAAATACTCATATCACCACGGTTTTCATCTATCTTTCTGACTACATCTGAGTCTACTATAAGCATCCTTTTTTCTGGCATAGGCAATCTCCTTTTCGTTAAAAACTACTGAGTTATAAACCATTATCCCCGAATTCAAGCACTTCCAATATACTGTCGATGCTTTTCAATAGTGCCGAGCCTCTTGCCGTTACCCTATAGGTAACCACCGGATTCCCTACCTCCAACCTATCGATAAAACCCTGGCTAATAAGTAAGCTCAGATATTTCTGTAGTTGACTATAGCTCATGTTTGCGCTGTACATTATCTCTGTCTTGCCAGCTCCATTTGCACCCACCTTTAGCATGTCACCTATTATCTCGATGTTGGATCTCCTCCGGTGCATAACACTACCCCCAAAAATGCCTTTGAACCACCTAGCTGGGACAACAGTACTATATCATCCCCCAAAGCACCGCTGTCAATAGGTTCCCAATCGTTCTCAGTAAAAAAATTTTACTTGAAATCTAGTTGCTAACATTGAGGACTTCCTAAAACAACAGACGGGTAGGGAATCAGATTGAGATGACGATTAAGACAGCCTTATTTCTTCTTAAACAGGCTGAAAAACCTATCCTGGTACTCGTAAAACAAGCCCCACCGCCTTAATTCAGCTAACAACTCGGTTGCCAACGACGGGGCTCGTCTGGTTTTTTCAAAAAGCTCCTCGATGTGGTTTCTGGCGTCTTGGGGTATGCCTGCCGAATCTACACGTAAAAGCCCATATCTTTCCAATTCAGCTACATTGCTCTGCATCGAGCTTCTGGTCAGTTCATAAGTGAACTTGAGTAAAGACACATCCCACAACCCTTCAACCCCCTTAATAATGGCGGTCAACGGGTCGCGCTGGCTATCTATGCGACGGTTAATTTTGTCCACCACCACTCCCACAGGCTCAGAGGCAATGTTCATCTCTCCAGGTTCATTCTTGTAGGTATAGAAAATGCCGGGTTCGTGAGGGTCTTTTTCTGCCATTATCTCTATAAACCTTTTGGCATGCGGGCTAAACCCCTCCAGATTGATAAGATAAGACGGGGTAACAATTTTCGGTTTGGCGGCAATCACCCTCCCCTCTCTGACCACATTGACCCATTCTGCCAACTCAGTAACCAAATAGTAGTAAATGTTGGTAGTACCAAAGGTGGCCAGGTTCTGCGTCGGCGCTCTCAGTACCTCGGTACATTCAATAGCATGCTGAATTCTTTCATCAATTTCCATAGAAACCACCTGTCTGTCATTTTGAGTGGAACGAAGAATATTACAACAATTCTCTGGGCAACTCCCGAGAAAAATATTGAGACACTTCGCTATCGCTCAGGGTGACAGGTACATATCTAAATGAACAGCTTAACCGCCTGAAAATTACGCTCCACATTAGATTTGCCTTTCACAATGCTACCATATTCGGTGCTGTGACCGGGAATCAAACATTCCACATCGAGCCGTGACAATCTATCAATACTTTTCTTAAGCAATGAAAGACTGCCGCTGGGGAAATCAGTTCTGCCAATGCTGCCATAGAAAACTACATCTCCTGTTATCAAAAGCTTATTATCCTGCCAGTAGAGACAAATCGAGCCTGGCGAATGACCTGGAGTATGAAAAATCTGAAGCTCGACCTTGCTTCTAGTGCCGAGGCTCAGTTCCCCCTCCTTAAGGTAAAACAGAGGAATGAACTGCGGCACGTTCACTCCCAGCATCGAGTACATCTTCTCTCCCAACGTGTTCCGAAATTCATCTTCCTCCTGGGACAAAGTAATCCAGGCTCCGCTTTTTTTGACCACCAGCTCGTTCGCCTGGCAATGGTCAGGATGACTATGCGTATTGATTATTAATCCCACATCTTCAATTTTAAAGCCATCCTCTTCCATAGCTTTAATCAAATAATCAAAACAAGCCTCGCCAAATTCATTAGTTACGTGTCCCGGGTCAACAATAGCGTGAGGTCGCTCACCTCGCAACACATTAGCAAACAAACAAGTATTGCAATTATTACCGCTTCCCTGCCAAATATAACAATAAAAGTCCTCAATAAGCTGCACAGATTTATAAGAGCTTAATGACCGATGAACCATGTCCTTTATCACCCCAGCTCAATCTATACTTTGAACACCTTAAAATTATAAGGTAAAATTCCAGCGAAAACCAATTTAGGCGTCAGGCATAAGATACATGGGAGAAATTAAGAGCGCCTGGGAAATCGCCCAGGCAAAAGCTAGTAAAATAGGCGAGTTATCGCAAGAAGAACGAGAGAAACAAAGACAAAGCCGATGCCGCCTAATCGGAAAATCATTGGCTGAGAAGTATCTCAACCAATATGATACCAGCTTACTTGAAGCCGAACTAAGCAAACATAGCAGCCAGGATAAAGACTCAATAAGAGAAGCAGCCGTAAACGGACTTATTGAAAGGATTGACCTAAAATACGCCCCGGCGTTAGACAGAATAAGTCAAGGTATTCTAGCCCTAACCAACACTACAGCGGCTACAACGACTCTAGGCAAAATAAAGGGACTTTTCCAGGAATATACGGAGGCTGAAAACAGAGAAAGGCAAGATATAGAAAAGGTTGGCAGGGAGATGCTCCACCAGCTAAGAATCTCCGGCTCTGCCATCAGTCAAATTAACATTAGAGCCAAAGAGGAATGGCAGAAAAAACTTAGCCAACTAGTTCATCCCTTTGAAGAGAGATTAGAATATCTCAAACAGGAACTTTTAAGCAATACGAGCGCTTGAATTCACCTAAAAGGACTCACACTGTCGCTATATAAGCGTGCCCTAACACTTTAAGCCAGGTTCATAGCCTGACGCATAGCAGCATCAACATTCTTATGCGTATCTTCGGTGGCTTCTTCAACTATCATATTTGCCACCTGTAGCAATTTATTCTGCTCGGCACCCCCCAAGTGTTCCAATAGCTCTTCCATTCTTCTTGCTAACTGCACCTGGTGGTCCAAAGAAAGCCCCTTTGCTGACCTTGGCAGCGCTAATAAGGGATGAGCAAAAAGTATCGCCTTAAGCAAAGTCGTCAGGTAAATAAATTTAGTCTGCCGATTTGTCTGAGCTAACTTCCAGTCTGATTTATCCCGCTCCGAAGGTTGCAACCAACTGAGAGCAAAAGCAAACTGGCAACCAATGAAGTCATGCTGAACCAAAAATCTGGTGGCTTCGAAATCTTTAACCGCCACAGATACATAGTAAAGAGCCTGGTCCAGCACAGGCGAATCAAGCCCCTTAATCACAGCCGTATGTCGGCAATCATCAGGAATCCTGAAAATATAATACTCCAGCGAACCGTGAAGGGCACTATGAGCTGCCTCATGCCTTATTGCCCCTGGTCTGGCTAACCTGTTAAGTTTAGCCAGCTTTTCCACGCAGCAAATCACTCTAGGATAACCACGCCAGGCATCATGTGAACAGATAAATTCCTCATCACCACCAGTAGTTATGCCCAGCCTAAGCTTATCCTCCTTAAGCAAGGCTCGCATGTTAGCTTCCTTATCAACTACATGAATTTCAACTTTGTACGGAATCTTAGACCCGAATCGCCGATAGCAATCCCGGAATATATTCTCAATGTCCCTCTTCAAGCCCCAAGGGATATTGCCACTGGTGATGACATTCAGCTCAACGGTAGCCATACTTGCTAATAACAAAGATAACAATGTTAGTCAGCAAAGTCAATACCACTGCAATTAGGTATTAATCCAATTGCAATTAGCCGCAAAGCCATGTAAGATAAGACAAGAACAAACGACAAAAATGGAACAGCTCTGGGCGCCGTGGCGCATAGAATATATACTTCAGGCTGAAAAAGGCGGCTGCTTTCTCTGCCAGAAACCTAAAGAAGCCGACGACGAGTCCAACCTGATACTCTATCGAGGCAACAGCAATTTCATAATTTTGAACTCCTTCCCCTATAACCCGGGACATCTGATGGTAGCACCTTATCGTCATGTAGGGCACCTTGATGGATTGACAGATGAAGAGGCAAAGGAGCACTTTGACCTGGTCAAGCATAGTCTCAGATTGTTAACCAAAGTGGTAAAACCAGCTGGTTTCAACATCGGCATGAATCTAGGCAAGGTGGCTGGCGCCGGGGTAGATGACCATATCCACACTCACATAGTGCCTCGATGGCAGGGCGACACCAACTTCATGCCGGTGATTGCAAAAACCAAAGTCCTACCAGAAGCATTAGCAAAAGCTTACAAGAAGTTGAAAGACGGTCTGCAGGATGCGCCCTAGCTATCAATCGCCAGCACGCGGATAAGAGCCAAGTATCCTCATAAAATTGATTTTGTCTTTGAGCTCCATCAGGGCTTCCTGACAAACTCTATCATCTATGTGACCCTCAAAATCAACATAAAACACATATTCCCAGGGCTTATCTTTGCTGGGTCTTGATTCCAGCTTTGTCAGATTTATATCCCTGGTGGCGAAAGCCCCCAAACAAGCATATAACGCTCCCGGAATATTCTTGGTGCTAAAGACCAGAGACGTCTTACTCTTCGATGTATATTCAGCCTTCTTCTTGGAAATAACAAAAAATCTGGTATAGTTATTTACATTGGTCTCAATCTTTTCCGCCAATATCTCCAAGCCATAAATTTGAGCTGCTCGTTTGCTTGCCACAGCAGCACATCCCTTCAGACCAGCTTCCTTTATCTTTTTGGCACTACCGGCAGTGTCATATGTAGGTATAATCTCAGCCTTGAGCTTCCTCAAAAACTCCTCACACTGGGCTAATGCCTGAGGATGTGAATAGACCATCTTTATTCCATCCACACTTTCCCCGGGCAAAGCCATTAAACAATGACTTATCCTGAGATGAATTTCGCCAAAGATGTTCAAAGGATAGCTTAGCAACATGTCATAGGTATCATTAATGCTGCCGGCTTGAGAATTCTCCACCGGAACCACACCGAAATCGACGTCGTCCTTAAGCACAGCTTCAAAGACATCAGCTATATAACGGCTTGGGGAAAGCTCGGCATCACCAAAAAAGGTGATTACGGCATCTTCGCTGAACGCTCCCCTCTCCCCCTGAAAAGCAACCTTAGCCATTCCTCCACCATACCTCAGAGCTAATAGCTAGCCAGTTTCTCTTGTAGAGCCTCTTCACTCTCAGCCGTTGTCAAAGCGATAATGCGGTCATTAACCTCCAGAATGGTATCGGCTGTGGGCACTTGAGGTCTCTGCCCATTGCGTATTAGCAGAGCTAAAATAGAATCAGCAGGCAATGACAGTTCTTTAACCGACTTACCCACTGATTTTGACCCTTCCAGAATTTTAACCTCAACGATCTCTATCTTCTCCTCCCCCATGGTCAAAAGGTGAATCAGAGGGTGTGTGGGTATTTTCTCTTCGATATGCTCCAGAATGAGGTTAGTAACACTGATGGGACAGTCAACACCCAGCTTCCTGAAGATTTCTTCGTCTTTAGGGTCGTTGACCCGAGCGATGGTCCGTGGCACACCAAATTTATGCTTGGCTATCTGACAGGCTACCAGGTTGTCTTCATCCTCATCGGTAGCTGCTATAAAGACTTCAGCCCTGGACACCCCGGCTTCAGCCAGGGTAGCCACTTCGCAACCATCACCTCTTACACACACGCTCCCCAATTCATCCTCAAAATTCTCACACTTAGTGGCATCCTTGTCCAGCACCAATACCTCATGTCCCTCCTTTAATAGCGCTTTACACAAGTGATAGCCAACGCTGCCACCGCCGACGATAATTATATACATTTCTGCAGTTTCACCTCTTTCACTCAGTCAGTAGCTTATCCCTTAACAACTGAGCGAAAACAGTTGTCGGGCTTACAGCCTCAAGACCAAGCGCCTCATAGACATCTTTGCGCAATGGGTCGTATATGCGACAGAGCACCTTCGAAACATTGAACACATGCTTGGCAATCTGGGCTGCCATAACATTGCGATTGTCGCCTTGAGTTACGGCTACAAAGGCATCCGCTTCCCCAATGCCAGCTTTCCTTAGCATCTCTTCGTCGGTGCCATCACCGACCAGTGCTGTACCACTGAAACTTGGCGGCAACCGCCTAAAACTATGGGCATCCACATCTAGAACAGTTATCTTGTGCCCGTCAGCATCGAGTAAACTGGCTAATTGAGCCCCGACCCTTCCACAGCCCATAATAATGATTTTCATAATTCTCACCTCAAGACATCGGCTCACGGCACAGCAGGACACGACAAGGCGCCCCTTCTAAGACATAAGGTATGACCCTGCCTAAACTAAAAACGCCGAAACTTTTCTTATAAGTAACGCCCATCAAAATCAAGTCAACCTCTCTTTCCATCGCCTCGTCCACGATAGCCGGTCCCACTTCCCGCGCCTGAATCAAGTCAGTCTCTACTTCATAATCTCTATCAGCGGCAATCTCCTCAGCACGCGTCAGAGCTTTTTCTGCCTTTGCTACCTCTGACTCTATCACCGCGTCCAGCGGCAAGCTACGCTTGACTTCGATAACGTAAACAACATGAACTTTTGCCTTCGATTTCTTAGCCAGGTCACAGGCTAGCTTCACCGCTTCCACATCAGCGTCCTTACCATTTACCGTGACCAATATTCCCTCGAGTCTCATCGGACCGTGTTATCCATTATAGTTTTGCCCGAAAAGTTGTGCAATCATAACTGACTTCCTGTAATACCGCTCGGCGAACCATCCGTTTGACTCGGAGACACACGCCTCAGCCGGCGGAAAAGGAAAAACATGCCAAACCCGAATGCCATCCAGGCTAAGCCGACCCAGCGACTATACGGTTGCATTATCAACACTACTACCCATATAGCAGTAGTGCCTAACAAACCGATTATTGTGGTAACAGGTAAATCCCGCTGACAAATTTTAACATTCCAGCCAAGTTTAAAAGGTCTGGGAATATCAGGCTTCCTTATTCGTAAAGCCAGGACGGATAGGTGAGCTATGGCAAAAGAAAGCATTGAGCCAAAAGCATAAAGCCCACCTAAGTTAGCGAACACATCAGGTCCAAAAAAGCCCGGCATCTGCAAAGCAAGCGCTATCAAAGTAAAAACAATTATAGCAATATAAGGAGTTTTGGAACGAGGATGTACACGGCTCAGTTCTGCCGGTATAAGCTGAAACCTTCCTAGAGAAAATGCTAGACGAGAAATGCCCAGTAGCCCGGCATTTGTGGCTATAAACAAGATAGTCGCCGCTAACAAGGCTACCAGCGCCGGAAGCAAATTGCGCACTCCCTCTAAAATATAAGTAACAACAATCTGATGAGCTGGCTCAGAGAACCCCTTTGTCAACTCGTCAGGAGAAATAGCGACAGAAAGGTTATGGGCAATACCGGCTACCGGGTCCGTTGCCCACTGAGAACCGAGCTCAGCCGGTGTCATTGCTGAAAAAGCAGACACGGAAATACCTGCGAATATAACTAAGACAACGATGGTCATTAAAACTAATGCCCTAGGGGCTCTAATTTGAGGACGCCTAGTCTCTTCAGCCATCTGTGACACAGTTTCCAAACCGGTGAAAGCAATAGCGGCTATAGCCACACCGAAAATCAAATTTGGAGTCGAGGGCCAGTAACCGGTAATCCTTTCCCAAAAGACAGTCGGATTAAACAGAATCAACAAAGCCAACACTATGATCAAAACCTGAGTAGAGATGTCGAGAATAGCCAGAGAAAAATTTAACCGTGATGACTCCCTGACACCGATGACGTTAATCATCATAAGTATGCACACGATGCCCATGGCAGCCCCTGTATGAACTATCGGCGATGTTTTCAGTGGTTCCCAGAAATAGCCGAGGTAGGAAGGGATGGTATAAGCCGAAATAGAAATAGTGACAATATAGCCGAACATGAGAGCCCAGCCGGATATAAACCCCATCAGGTCATTAAAACCATGTCGGGCAAAGCTGGCAGAGCCCCCAGCTTCAGGAAACATAGCCGTGCCTTCAGCATAAGTGAGGGCAGTGAAAACGAACAAGATACCAGCTATACCTAAGACTATAGGCGTCGCCCCCAGAGCCACCAAAGCCACAAGACCTAAAGCATAATAGATGGAAGAGCCAACATCGCCATAGGCAGTACTAAATAGACCGGGAATACCTAGCACACGCCTTAAAGGATGGGCTTTAACTCGAGGACGCCGAACAATTTTATCGCCTAACTTAGGCTGCCAATCATTATGCACAGTTGCTTGCTTTAAATTCTACCCAACTGGCGAGAAATTGTAGTCCTGCCTTTACCCTTTGTCAATAGGTAGCCAGCTATCACAGCCCACTTTTTCTCGAACTCGATTGAACCAAAAACAACTATTAGGCTATAATGACTAGCTGTGACTCATGGTGAGCGTAGCCGAGCGGTTTAAGGCGCCAGGTTGTGGCCCTGGAGAACGAGGGTTCGAATCCCTCCGCTCACCCCAATACTAGCAAGATTTCAAAAATTGAAAACCCTTGCCGCCTTAATTGCGCCTATAGCTCAGCGGACAAGAGCACCGGTCTTCGGAACCGGGGGTCGTGGGTTCGAATCCCTCTAGGCGCGCCACTTATCTATTCATGCCGGCATCTTTCACACCACTCAGATTATATCTCCACTGGACTTGCCTGCATTTCTTAGAAAAGGAATCATGTGATAAACTAGAACACAGGAGAATAATCATGGCACAAGAGCTAGGCAAAATAAACAAACCAGAGGCAAATGACTTCAAAAAGGGGAGGAAACTCCTTCTCGTTCCACTGATATATTCATACAAAGACGCACCTCCTGATTACATCGAGAAATACGAACTCTATTGGAAGCAGGTGGCGGAGCACATAGTCAATCTTGAAGCGAAAATAGGCATCGTTAGCCGTGTATTCCACGAATCAATCAGCTTGGGCGGCGATGACGGTCTCAAAATTATGGAGGGGCTGAATCCCAAGAGTTGCCAAATCACCAAGCAAAAATGCCAGGATGGCGCTAAGCTTGAGGTCATAGAAGACAAGGAGCTAGCTGAGGAAACCATCGACTGGGAGAGGTGCTTGTTCATCGGATTCCTCAGCGACAAGGTGGCAAAAAAGGTGTTCGAATTCTACATCGAAGCCTCAACTAAAAGATACGAACATATCAACAAAAGAATAGACGAAACGCTTAAAGCTGATGAAACGGCTATTTTGTTCATAAGAGAAGGACATGCCGTGCAATTCCCTCAAGACATTGAGATATTCAGCGTGGCACCGCCGGCACTCGATGAAATTCACCGCTGGCTTCGCGACCGCACCTCAGGAAAAGAGCCGGAAGCCGATAGCCAATCGGAGGCTTGAACCTGCTCTGATATGTCGACAATCCGTGGTATAATGTCTTGTACTGTAAAGAGGGCAACTTAGGAGGTACATTGAATTATGGATGACATCGAGAAACTGGTTAAGACAACAATCGGGGAAATCGAGAAGGTTCTTGACGCTAAGACCGTTGTCGGTGAACCAATAACAATAGAAGGCACAACCCTGATTCCCTTGATGAGCGTTGGCTTCGGTTTTGCCGCCGGGGGTGGTTCAGGTAAAGGAGAGACCAAAGAAGCAACAGAGGGTGGCGGCAGCGGCACAGGAGGCGGTGCTGGTGTAAGACCTATCGCTATCATAGTTATCGATAAGGACGGCGTGAAAATAGAGCCAATCAAGGGAGGTATGGCAACAGCCATAGAGAAATTGAGCGAAACTATACCCGACATTGCAGCTAAACTCAGCGAGAGATGGGGAGAACGCAAAAAGGAAAAGGGGAAATAGTTGTGGGTCATCGCTGTTCTAGCTAGTCTTGCGGTAGTCATAACTCTTCTACTCTGCATACCACTTGACCTGGTATTCCGCACCAGCATATACGGAAAACTCAAATCCAGCATCAGATTAGTGTGGCTTTTCGGATTAGTCAGCAAGGAACTGAGACGGGTAAGAAAAGAGTCTGACGAAAAGAAGGCGGTTGAACATAAGCAGAAGCATCAGGATTGGACACGGGGTATAAAAGTTACATCAGAAACCCTGCGAACCAAAGGCTTCTTGGAACAACTCATCAGCTTTCTAAAAAGAATCTTCAGGCGCATTAAGGTCAAGGAATTCACGGCAGATTTCAAAGTAGGACTTGAAAATCCGGCAGACATAGGTCTACTCTTCGCCTTTTTAGCACCACTCAATCTACTTCTGAGGTATTTCTCACCTCATCACATAAGACTGGAGCCTTCGTTTACCAGCGAGGCTATCATCGAAGGATATCTTAACGGAGCGGTAAGGGTCAGACCTATCCACGTGGCTGCACCTGTGATTGGATTCGCCTTCTCATTGCCCACATTGCGAGCTATGAAAAAATTGGTTTTTTCTAAATGGAAAGGGAAAGAGTAACAATCGGTGACCCAGTTGCAATAGCTGGAACAACCCTTATACCTGTGGTTAAATCATCATTTAAATGCCAGCTTGCCTGCGGTGGTATCTTCTTCTCTGGCATTAAACAACCTATAAGCATAGTGGTAGCTTCGCCAGCGGTAAAGAAAGCCTTCGATGTCACCGGGGAGGAAATTTCACTCAACCAGCTTATACAAGAAGCCCCCAGCCTGGCTGGGATATTGGAATAAGCTTAACTCGCTCCGATTTAGCAATGTAGAAGCGCTGTTGACTCAAATCAAACAAGAAACAGCCTAAATAATAACTCTCAGCGCTGCGGGCAATATACTAAAACTGACAGGTGTTTCTCCAAGTAGCTCGCCATCAGCTTGAACAGCCGATGTTAGTTTCGGCTTTATCTCTACCTCCCGTGCCCTCATCAAGGTCACTTTCGGGTGGGTGAGGTGAGTACCTCTATAGATTCTGGGAATTGACACGATAAGGTCCGGTTTAGTGATATTGTCTATTATCACCACATCGAAAAAGCCATCCCCAGGGTCTGCATTCGGCGCCGGCAGCATGCCCCCACCGGCATACCTGCCATTATTCAGCATGATGGTGCAAATCCTTCTCTCCCCATGCTCCCCATCCACTACGATAGACACGTCTCTGTTTTCATAGGACATGAGTGTGGAGAACAGTCCCATCAGATAAGAAGGCATATCACCCAGAGCTTTAAACTTCTCGGTAGTTGCTCTGACAACTTCGGCGTCGAAGCCAATGCCGGCGAAATTCACAAACAACCGTTTCTTCCGTTGCCCACCCTTTGTATACTCAACAATACCAAGGTCCACCACACGCCTGTTCTTGCTTAAAAGACACTTGCAAGCCTCTTTATAGCGACGAGGTACGCCGATAGTACGGATGTAATCGGCACCTGTTCCTGTGTTCACGATGCCAACTGCCACATCAGAACCACCGCCAGCCTCATGCAAGCCATTTACAATCTCATGTATGGTTCCATCACCACCCACCGAAACCACCATCTCACAGCCTTTCCCAACCGCCGATTTAGCCAGCTCCATGGCATGACCTGGAGCTTCCGTAATGTCATGCTCAAAGTCCAGCCCCAAGCTTTTTAGCAGTACCATAATCTGCGGCCATTTCTTAGCAGTCTTGCCCGCACCAGCAGCCGGATTAACTATAACCCTCATACGTGCCATGTGTATTGCCCTCCTCATGCATCAAGATTCTGTACCAGCACCACCACAATCATAGCTGAATCAGTATAGCACATTGCTCAACAAGACTAATAGTGTAAGCTGGAAGAGCAGCACGAGCTTAGAGGCGTCACAAATGGAGAGCCCTAATAACTAACTCACCTATTCCGATTATAGCAACTGTACCGTCTATCACTATTGCAAAATATCAACAATCTTATTCCTGTTCTTAAAGCCGCTTAAGATTATTATCGAACTCTGAGCAACCTTAAAATGGTCAGCCAATAACTTGATAACTGCTCTGTTGGCTTTTCCCTCTTTCGCAGGCTCCTTGACCCTCACTAGAAAACTACCACCCTCTTTGATGACCTCTTCAGTCTTCGAATTGGGAACCACCTTGACGCTAACCTTCATCTGTAATCTCCCCCCATAATCCTTTATTATGCAACCGAACAAGGCGTACCGGTCTAAACTTATTGTTCAATGGCTCACTGCTTTGAGCAAAAACCCGAACATAGTTATGGCTAAGCCCGGAATATACCCCGCTGCCCGGAGTAACTTCATTCTCCCACAAGACGGTCATCCTCTGTCCCAAGAATCGCTGACAGAATTTGTGTGCACTGTGTTGAGCCAATTCCAACATCCGCAGACTGCGTTCCTTCTTCAACCTATCGTCCACATGTCCTGACATTCCAGCCGCCGATGTCCCCGGTCGAGAGGAATAGCTGAAGACATGAATATTGGCGAAATCAATTTCTTTACAAAAGTGATAACTTTCCTCAAATGCTTCAACGCCCTCACCGGGAAAGCCCACCATAATGTCTGTAGTGATAGCTACGTCAGGCACAGCCTTTCGAATCAAAGACACCGCCTGTCTATAATCATCAACTGAATAATGCCGCCGCATCCGCCTGAGCACAGCATCACTACCGCTCTGTAATGCCAGATGAAAGTGACGACATAAACGAGGGTCTTGCCACAGGTTAAGAAGCTCTTTAGATATATCCTGAGGTTGCAAGGAAGAAGGATGCAGTCGTTCTACACCAGTAGCTGCCAGAACGTGTTCAATCAGCTGCCTGAGATTTGCTCCATCATGCTTATAGTCGCCGATTTTAGTCCCGGTAAGCACCACCTCTTTATAGCCCGCAGCTACTCTCTTTCTCACCCCTTCAACCACATCCGCCATCGGCAGGCAATGTTCGCTACCACGCACCTGAGGTACAATACAATAGGCACAGTAATCGTTACAGCCATCCTGAATCTTTATGAAACTGCGCACTCGACTGACCCCACCAGCCACAAACTGACCTGCTGAGCAATGAGTCGCAGGGACAGGTACATCTTTTAGCTCGTCCAGAAGACACAGCTTCTGTTCATTTCCCACAACAAGGTCAGCACCAACCTGAGCCAGTTCCTCAGGGGCTCTTTCTGCATAACAGCCAGTGGCGATAATCAAGGCTGCTGGATTTCTTTTCCTCCATAGTCTTAATAAATGCCGTGACTTGCGGTCAGCAATGTGCGTAACCGTGCAGGTGTTCAAGACATAAATATCAGCACCGTTGCCGCTTACAACATGATATCCGGCTTCAGCAAACTGCCATGCCAGAAGCTCGCTCTCAGCCTGATTTAGCTTACATCCCAGAGTATGAAAGGCTACTTTCAAATTAGGTTTCCATTCTCCCGCTCGATGGTAATTATATTTACCACATACCTGCCCGGTCAAACCAACATCCCCATCTTGCAGAAGGTGACAACTTGTGATATAAATCAAGCAATCGGATGCCTGAGGCAAAGTTTTGAGCCGCACCCATTGGAGACTAATAACCCCAGCTACGCCACCAACTGGCATATCCGGGGTTCACCCACTACTAGCTCAACTGCTTTGCAATCGAGGAATCTCCGAACTTTCCCAAATTGAGCTTTTCCTCAACGCCGACAGCCGATTGGAAGCCGACCCCTTTCTTCTCCCTGACATACATCAGGCAATAAGCAGAACTTATCAGGCTCTGCTTACCGGTGAGGAAATCGCCATCTATGGTGACTTCGACGCTGACGGCATCACTGCCACGGCAGTACTGGTTCAAGGACTTTCAGCACTCGGCGGCAAAGCAATTCCATATATACCCCACCGCTACCGGGAGGGTTATGGCTTACAAGTGGCTGCTCTGGAAAAGCTCCGCAGACGAGGCATCAGTCTCATCATCACCGTCGACACCGGTATCACCGCTGTTACCGAAATTCAAAAAGCCCAGAAGATGGGAATGGACATAATCGTCACCGACCACCATCTGCCGCTAGCCTCTCTGCCGCCGGCTCTGGCAATAGTTGACCCTAAACGAAGCGATTCCGCCTGCCAATCTACCGAATTTGCCGGAGTAGGTGTCGCTTTCAAATTTCTCCAAGCGCTCCTAAAGGGCACCGGGAGGGAGGAATTACTGAACGGGTTGCTGGACCTGGTAGCTTTAGGCACCATAGCCGATATGGTTCCGCTGACTGGCGACAATCGCTACTGGGTAAAGCGCGGGCTCGAGCTTCTTAACAATACCGAGCGCATTGGACTTCAAGAGATGATGCGCGCTGCCAGCCTAAAACCAGGTAACATCGATACTGACAGTATATCCTGGATACTAGGTCCTCGACTCAACGCCGCCGGCAGACTTGATGACGCTGCCACAAGCTACCAATTACTTATCACACAAGACCCAAAGGAGGCTGCCTCGCTAGCTTCAGAGCTTGAGGAAAAGAACGCCAAACGGCAAAGGCTAACCAGCGAATTGATGGAACGAGCCAAAGCAAGCATAATTGCCACCGGCACAGATTCCCCTCTGCTGATTACAGGCGACGAAGACTACCCGACAGGCGTTATGGGGCTAGTCGCCGGTAGACTCTCAGAAGAGTTCTACCGACCGGTAATACTTTTCAAATTCGGTGCCGAATCATGCCGTGGTAGCGGACGGAGCATACCCGAGTTTGACCTTATGGCTGCGCTTAAGGACTGCCGCGACCTTTTATCTAACTTTGGCGGACATACCAAAGCGGCTGGCTTCAGCGTACCCACCAGTAACCTTCCACAACTCCAGGAACGACTCCTTAACCTGGCTGAAGTCCAGCTGACTGGACTAGACCTACGCCCTCACATCGACATCGACGCCGAAGTACCTCTATCAGCCTTCGCTGGCGAAACCTTCAAAGAAATACAAAAACTGGCTCCCTTCGGCTCAGGCAATCCATTGCCCTCCTTTGTCAGCCGCCATGTCGAAATCGTCGACCAGCGCCCGATTGGCAACCATGGTGAACATCTTGGACTAAAACTGAAGCAGGGCGACTTAGTCTGGGATGCCATCGGCTTCCGTTGCGGCAACCGTGCTCAAGAAATAGAAACTTATCTGGATATCGCCTATAATTTGGATATAGACCGATGGAACGGCGGGGAAAGGCTCAGACTTAAGCTTCTCGATTTCGACGCGGCTTATTGACCTGTGTAACCTTTTCCGATACCGATTGCTTAGCTCGATAACGCCACATTCTGATAACAAGCCAAGGCACTGTTACCAGCAACACCATTATGCCGATTATTTGAGCTTGTTGCATGTTAAAAAACATACCAGAACGGAAAGGCTCTCCGGCTCGCACAAACCTTATGCTTAGGTCACCAGCAGCATACAGGGCAAGGTATAGTAGAAAGAGCGAGCCCTGCGGCTTAAGCCGACGGCGTAGTGACCAGAGTATACCAAACCCTATCAGGTTCCAGAGCAGGTGATAAAGCTGTGTAGGCTGTACAGCTTCAGCAGGTCCATAACTGCCCGGATTAGTATAGACTACTCCCCAGGGCAAAGATGTGGGTAATCCATAGCAGCAACCATTCATGAAACATCCAATCCTACCTATAGCCTGTCCCAGAATCGCTCCCGGAGCGGCAACATCGCCTATCTGCCAGAAGGATATTTTCTTAACCCAACAATAAATGATAACAGCTAATAAGGCACCAAAAACCGCTCCGTAAACAGTCAAACCCTCAAAACCAATAAGCTGCCTGGGATTAGCCATATAATAATCCCACTTGTCAATGACATGAAACAATCGCGAAACTAAAACACCACCAATGATCGCCCATAAGGCGACATTGTAAATATGTTCCTCAGCCAGACCAACGCGCCTAGCCTCCAACAAAGATATGGCAATGACCGCCACAATAGCCAGGACTATCATAATCCCGTACCACCGCACTTCAAAAGCTCCAATACTAAAAGCAACCGGGGCTATGCCTATATGAATCATTTTTTTCTCCTGCCTACGAAAAAATCGCCTCAACAAAAGTATTTGCATCAAAGATGGCTATATCGTCAAGCTGCTCGCCAGTGCCAATATATGTGATGGGAATCTTCAATTCGTCACAGACTGCCAGCACTATCCCGCCTTTAGCAGTGCCATCAAGTTTAGCCAAAAAAACGCCATTTACTCCTACCGCTTCAGTGAAATGCCTGGCTTGAGCCAACCCGTTCTGACCAGTAGTAGCATCAATCACCAGCAGCACATCTTGAGACATCTCATATTTACCCGCCACACGCTTTATCTTCTTGAGCTCTTCCATGAGGTTAAACTTGGTATGAAGACGGCCGGCGGTGTCGATTATGACCACCCCAGCCTGTCGATTCTGAGCTGCCTGAAGAGCATCATAAACCACCGCACCAGGGTCGCCTCCAGACTGATGAGCCACGACATCCACCCCTACCCGCTCACCCCAGTGCTTAAGCTGGTCAATAGCCGCAGCCCTGAAAGTATCCGCAGCAGCCAAAATGACCTTTTTGCCCTCATTCTTGAAGCCATGGGCGAGCTTAGCGATGCTAGTCGTCTTGCCCGAGCCATTCACCCCCACTACCAGAATTATTTGCGTACCGGCGGATTTCGGAATGCTGTTTGCCCCAGCATCAACCTTCAACAGGTTCACCATCTCCTCTTTTAAAGCTGCACGTATCTGTATACCGTCATTCAGTTTCTCTGCTTTGACTCGTTGCTTCACCTTCCCGAGCAACTTCTGTGTGGTGGTCAAACCAACATCCGCAGCAATTAGCAACTCCTCCAACTCATCCCAGACCTCGTCTCCCACACTGGTTCGGTCAAAAAGACGAGCCATCTTGCCAAACCAGCTCTCCCGGCTCCGTTTTACGCCTCGTTCAGTTTTACTCGCAAGACTAGACATTTCAGACTAATATCATAGAGTTCTAAGAATGTTACCATGCAACAGGGGAGCGCAGCAAAGTCATTTTACCAATAACATGACTCCGATGCCGGCCAGAAAGACAAAGAAATGTATTATCGAGCGCCGAAGACTTACCCCATGTTTGATTTCAGGAATCAAATCAGCGGCAGCAATGTAAATGAAGTTACCAGCCGCAAAGGGAAGAAGGTAGACAATGTAAGTCTCCATAAAAGAAGCGGCAAAATAGCCGGTAACACCGCCTGCGATTGCCATCACGGCAGATATGTAATTGAAGGTCAGCGCGCGGGCTTTGCTGAAGCCACCATATACTAAAACCCCAAAATCACCAAGTTCTTGAGGTATCTCGTGCAAAGCCACTGCCAGAGCAGTTGCAATGCCCACTGGATAGCTGACGATAAAGCTGGCGGCGATAACCAGACCATCAATAAAATTATGCACGCTGTCACTGACCAAAATTAGATAACTGAAAGGCTGGACACCATGGATTTTATCATGCTGGTGACGCCAGTGAAGGAACTGCTCTAACACGAAGAACAAACAGAAACCCAGAAGCAAGCACAGAAATACATCAAGGCTCGCACCCAAATCCGCAATTGCCTCGGGCAAAAGATGCAGGAAGGCTCCCCCAATCAGAGCTCCTGATGAAAACGCCACCAGAACCAGAATAGCTCTGTTCAGCAATTCTTCTCTGAGCAAGAAGGTTAGCACACCAACAAAAGCAACCAGACTGATAACGAATGTAGCAACCAATATCTGAATCAATACCATTCTAAAATCACCCCATCCTTACCTCGATGCATGACCAAAGCTACATTTGACATTTAGAGCAAATGCCGGAAAACTCAGAGAAGTGTTGCTCAGCCCGAAAACCAAGCTCCTGAGCAACAGCGTTCTCCTCCTCACACAATACTTTATCTGTATACTCACGAAGAGCACCACATTCACGACAAACCACGAAGCGATGACACCCACCCACTTCTCCAAGTGTGCATCTAACGAATCCGCCCACCAGCAATACCTTGTGAGCCAGGTTCAGAGAGCAAAGAAGTTCAAGTACACGGTATATAGTTACGTGGTTAACATATTCGCCTTTTCGCTGCAAAATTTCTTGTATGTCATAAGGAGAAACAGGACCCTGCACCTCCGCCAAAACCTTGAGCACACGCTTTCGAGGCTCAGTTACCCTGTAGCCTCTACTACGTAAGACCTGGAGTGCACCGTGAATCTGAGACACAACATCAATTCTAAGATATTTATATCGTAAATGCAACAATATTGCATTAGTAATACATTTTGCCATTGCAAGGAACATCAAACGACAGGTAAACCGCGGTCTCTTCTCTGTCATCGCGAGGGGCGCTAGCCCCGTGGCGATCTCAGTATTTTCGCCTGTCATTCTGAGGGAGCAAAGCGACCGAAGAATCTCGGGTGTGGGGACACCATGAGATTGCCACGCCTCGCTCGCAACGACACAAAATAGATGTAGGGGCAGACCTGAAGGTCTGTCCCTACATAAGATTCTTCGACAAGCTCAGAATGAGCGGAGGAGAAGGCTTAGAATGACATTAGGCTAAGGGCTCGGAATGAGAGTGGAAATATCAAGACATCACCTGACGCCCAGCAGTCCCTCCAGCAACATCAATGCCGCCTTCTTATCCAGAGGCTCGTTGTTGTTGCCGCATTTGGGCGAGTGAATACAGCTTGGACAGCCCTCCTGACACGGACATTCCTTAATTGCTTCCAGGGTTGCTGACCATAGCTTTTCTACCATCTCAAAGCCTTTTTCGGCAATACCCACACCACCCGGATAAGCATCGTAGATAAAGATTTGCGCCCTGCCGGTGTCAGCATGAATTGGTGTGGACACACCTCCAATGTCATTGCGGTCACACAAGGCAAATAGAGGTAGCATAGCTATAGCGGCATGTTCAGCAGCATGCAAGCCGCCGGCAAAATCAAGCCCAGCTTCAGCCACCCGCTCAACAGCTATATCTGGCAAGTCGAACCACAGAGCCTGGGTGACAAAGCGCAGTGGCGGCAGGTCAAGAGGCTCCTCACCGATAACCTCTTCGGTGAACTGCATCTTCTTCTTGAAACCAACCACGGTATTGGTAACATCCACCTCTCCAAAACAGACTTTTACACCTGAACAACTCCTCTCCCGTTAAGTTTTCAAAATCCTTATATCAATTAGTTCCTTGGTTTGAGTGTAATAAGTAACATCCGTGGGAACCACGACAGCCACGCGATTCTCAAGGTCAAGTTCCTTCACCAAATAAGAATCACCCTGATGAAGATAAATCGCCCCGGGGTGTATCTGGAAAAAGGCAACGCTAGCCTCCACTGTCTCCATTAACTCGTAGCCTCGAGAGGCGTCTACAACACCGTAATTCTTACCCGATGTCGACCTGATATTAATCTCCTGGGCTGGATGTGAAACTCTGGGAGAAAGATACCACCGCCCACCACTTTTTCTAAGCTTGCCCTCGCCTTCCAGCTGGGAAATTGCTCTATTGAAGGCAGCGCCAAAAAATGTACCATCGCCATCGGTCAAAGGCTGTTCCCAGGCAGCACAAAGTAGATGAGGCTTCAGAATATTAAGGTTTTCCGCATTTGTCAGTGCATTCTCGAAGTTTTTGCCAAAGAAGTAATCGGGGTGGTGCATAAAATACTGGTCGAGCGGATTATCCTGAGCAATAAGAAAGCTCAAAGATTCGCCAACACCTCTGCCGCTACGACCTGCCTGCTGCCAGGTACTGGCAATGCTCCCCGGATAGCCGACAAGCACGGTGGCTTCAAGGTCACCGATATCAATTCCCAATTCTAAGGCAGTGGTAGCCACAACACCGAAGAGATGCCCATCGAACAACTCACGCTCAATCTGCCGCCTGTCCCCGGGAAGATAACCCGCTCGATAAGGCTTAATTAGCTGACCCAGAGAAGAGCCCAGTTGCTCTCGGGTATAAATATAAATTAGTTCAGTCAATCTCCTGGTTCGGGTAAAAACCAGGCTACGGATACCCTTTCGGACGAGTTCGGTAAAAAGAAAAATGGCTTCGCTATTGGAGCTATGCCTGCCTGTGCTGGTCTCGTCAATAAGCGGAGGATTCCAGAACACAAAAGACTTGCCGCCGTGAGGCGAGCCATCATCACCAATTACCTCAAAAGGCAGCCCAACGAGCCTTTCCGCATGTTCTTTGGGATTGGCAATAGTCGCCGAACAGCAAACGAACTGGGGATTGGAGCCGTAAGCGGCACAGAGTCGGCGCAGGCGTCGCAAAACATTGGCTACATGAGAGCCGAAAACTCCGCGATAGACATGAGCCTCATCTATCACCACGTATTTCAAGTTACGAAACAATCTTGACCAGGATTTATGATTAGGCAAAATGCCTAAATGAAGCATGTCAGGATTGGTGAGCACGACCCTGGCTTTCTTTTTTATCTCAGCCCGCTCTGATGTCGGCGTATCACCATCAAACGTAGCACAACCCCCAAGAGAAATAAGTTCAGGGCAAGCCATCTCAGTCAAGCTTCGTAGCTGGTCTTGAGCCAAAGCTTTCGTCGGGAAAAGATATAAAGCCCGGCTGCTTGGGTCCTTCAGTATCGCCTCTAAAACCACCAGGTTATAGCACAATGTCTTGCCACTGGCGCTGGCTGTAGCCACCATTACATTATTGCCACGGCGAGCGGCGTTAACCGCCCTGGCTTGATGAGCGTACAAGGACGATATACCAAAAAATTCAAGACGCAATCGAAGGGCAGGGTGGAGAGGCTCATCTAGTGCGCCGAGGATGGCATCACGCGGGGGAATAGGCTGTATATGGACAATCTGTTGCTTATAATCAGGTAAAGCCAGAAGGTGGTGAAGGAAAGCATCAACATACATTAAAATCGGTTCGACAGCTACAGACTATGGACCAGAAAAAATCTCCACCTGGTGGTCTACAATTTCCAGCTCCGGATAATTATTAACTACAAAATTAACCACTTTCGATAAAATCTCGTCGACATGCTGGTTGTGGTTGCTGACGCAGGCTACGCCCAAGGTCACCAACTGCCACAAATCCTGGTCATCTACCTCAGCTACAGAGATATTATACTGGCTACGAAGCCTAGAGATAACAGATTTCACTATTCGTCTCTTATCCTTGAGCGACTGACTCTCTGAAAGGTGAAGTTTTATCCTGCAAATACCGGCATTCATTTTTTTCAGAACAACTTATGGGTAAAACAGTCTATTGAAAAAAGACCCCTCTCAGCGGGGAGACTGTTGAGAGGGGTGTCGGGCTATTTTAGCGACTTTGTTTCATTTCCGCGTAGCAGGCGCTACAATAAATAGGACGATCATCCTTGGGTTCAAAAGGCACCTCGCAATCATTGCCGCACTTGGCACAGGTTGCTTGATGCATAGTCCTAGGCTGACCATAGCCTCGGTAGCGACTCTGTCGTTTAGCTGCTCGGCACTCTGGGCACCGACCAGGCTCATTTTGTAGCCCTCGTGACTTGTAAAACTCTTGCTCGCCTACGGTAAAAGTGAAGCTACTACCACAGTCTTTACAAGTCAAAGTCTTGTCCGCTAGAGCCATCTATGCCTCCTTATGAAAGTTATGCCCTGTTTCTGCTGCAGTCTCTAACGGCTCAAGACCTCTATACACACTGCCAAAAAGAATGCTCCGGCAAGCTGGTCTCCCCACTATAAGAGGAAGCCGAGCTAGGAAACGGCACCAGCCAGGTTTTTGCATACAATAACTAGTGTAGTTTATAATACTGGGCTAGTCAAGTCAGCATAGCTCCTTGGAGACCGATATTATGTCAGAAGCCACTGAAACAAACCGCCAGCGGGTGAGGTCAATAGTAAGCCTGGTAGCTGGCATCCTACTTGGGCTTACATTTCTTATATCCGGTAGTGGCAAGGTATTCGGCTTCGGTGAGATGCCGGGGCAAACTATGCAGTTCATCGGTGCCATCCTGCCTGATGCCTGGCTAACACCGGGATTGGCTTATTTCATCGGCGATATATTCTTCCCCTATATCATCCCCTGGATAGAGCTATGCCTGGGCATACTTCTCCTTCTGGGCATCTGGCCTCGCCTGTGTGCAGCCATCTCACTACCATTAATTGCAGCCTTTATAGCCAATAACTCCTGGTACATCAGCCAAGGGAAAATGAAATTCACTTCCTGCGAATGCTTCGGTATATGGGAGGAGATGTTCGGCACATTGACACATGTGCAATCACTTTCACTTGACATCGTACTTCTCGCTCTGGCTCTGACTGTAATATTTGTCCACCCTGGCGGTTTTCTATCCTCGCCGCCATGGCTGGCTAAACTCGGTAAAGGAGCTAAAGGAAAAGATAAAAAAGGAATAAAACCATGATATGCGTTAGATGTAACACATCGCCAATAAAATATATGTCAGGTTTAATCATGTTGACGGTTGTCACCGTCCTGCTCTTGAGCAGTGCCTGCCTTCCAACCCCACCTCCACCACCGCCACCACCTCCCCCACCAAACGAACCACCCATCATTAGTTCCCTGACAGCGGAACAGGAAATCCTCACACTATTGGAAACCCAAATATCCTGTGAAGCCAATGATGCCGATGGCGATAGCTTGACATACCAGTGGTCGGCTGATGGCGGAACTATCACAGGAGAGGGGAACAGTATCACCTGGGTCGCTCCAGATACTGCAGGCAATTACAACATTGAAGTCACAGTAACCGATGGCAAAGGCGGGACGGCTAGCGAGTATGAGACTATAACTGTTATAGACAAGCCCAACCAGCCCCCACTCATCGCCAAATTAACAATAGATGGAAGTCCACCAGAGCAAGAGAATCGAGTCAGGCAATGGGTAACTAAGACCATTGAATGTATTGCCCAGGACCCAGATGGTGACGAGCTAAATTATCTTTGGAGAGCCACAGGTGGCAAAATTACAGGAGAGGGGAACACAGTTGGATGGACCTCCCCTGGAGTTAACGGTGATTATACTGTCACCGTCTTGGCAACCGATGGTAGAGGGAGTAGTGACGAAGCGTCTGTTGTGTTCAGGGTGATCTGTTGTGGCGGTGGGTTCTAAGCCAATCTCACCAGCAATTTGCATCAACTCATACAGATACAAGCTTCACGCTGCCCCACATGCCCATTCTATCGTCTTTTATTACGATTACGCCATCTAGCCCATCGATAACCTGAGCCTGCTCAATCGCCATATCGATATCGTCGACAGTTCGAACTCTATTACCAATTGCCGTAGCCGCAGCATCAGCCAGCGCGGTAGAACGTGAAAGGACAATCACAGCATCAGCAGTACCAAGACTGAGAGAATGTCCCACAGTTCCTGAAGAAGTGCATACACCCAAAGGCGTATCACCGGGGTTTATGTCCAGGGCAATTTTACCTGTGAAGGGAGATTCACCAGCATAAACACCAATCAGCCGGGGTCGCAAAATACTAATAAAAATATCACCGCCGTTCTCGACAATTATCTCTGGCGTATGGGCGAGCAGGTCTCTGCCCACAGCCTCAGCTATAGCCCCCGCCACAGATGCCATCGGACCAACGCCAACTATTCGGGCAGCCTGTGCCATACCTTTAACAATACCCGGAGCATCCTCCTCTACAGAACAAGGCTCTAAACTATGGAGGAAAAGCGGGTGGCTTTTTATATACTCTTCAAGAGGTACACGGTATCTTATGACCGCCTCTACGGCTTCGGCTTCAAGGTTGCGTGCGGCTCGAATGTAGAGGTCAGTCTCCTTAACAACAACATCGAAGGAAACTAAATCATCGTCTTTAATCCAGCGGCGATAGGTCCTTGGCTGATACATGTTAGAACACCATTCTCGCCCTTTGTCATTCTAAGGGAGCCCCGATGCAATCGGGGCGACCGAAGAATCTCACACTGTATAACTTGGTAAATGCGGTGGGCATTAAACTCCTGGCAGGTCTGCTTCGAACAATGCTTTGGATTCTTCGCTACGCTCAGAATGACATGCAGAATTTAATGTAAACCTCTTAAAAGTACAACTCCATGGCTCGAGGAGGACAAGCTTTAACGCACAGCTCGCAGACAACGCATTTGTTGTTGTCAAAGACCACCCTTCGGGTCTTGGGGTCAACAGAAAAGGCTCCGGTAGGACACAAAGTAATGCAGGCGCCACAATGGGTACATCTCGCTTCATTCCAAACCACATCCTGGCTCAGTGATTGAATTTTTACCCCGGTTTCAGCCAGATACTTCACCCCCTTGTCGTAGCTCCTCTGTTCTCCGGTCAACTCCATGACCAAAAGCCCCTCCTCCCCAGGGGTAACTGAAGCTTTAAGAATATTAAACTCGAGGTTAAAGTCTTTCACTAATTTGTAGACTATGGGCTCGTTTGTTAAACGCTTCGGGAAGTGCAAAACCAATCTCTTAGAAACAGTTGCCATCTTCTGCCTCCTTCGTTACGGAATCGGACGTTCCTCAAGCGGCTTAAAGACAATCCCCGATTCCACGCCGGGCAAGGGTGCCACCGGCTCGGTCAGCAGGAACTCGCCCTTCTTTATCCACTCCTTCAAAATGCCAGCAATTTCCACTGCTCCTGGATAGCTGGACAGGGAAGCAGTAGGTATTTCTTGACCCTTAACTTTTATCTTTCCGCTCTTGAGCTCAGCATAGCTGACCTCAGCCAGAATGTCCGGTTTTCTCTGGGGATAAGCCTCGGCATAATCGACCACGGGCGCGAAAATCTCAGCATCCGTCACCAATGTGTAGCGGAGTATCTCTTCAGACAGAATAGGTATAGGCACACCAATACCCACAGTCATCGTGCAGCCATAACCCAGAAAACTCGTCCCCACCAGCCATTTGGGCTTCATCTGCTTCAAGTCTCCGATAACGGCAAGCGTGCCAGCACCTCTCTTCGGCACGCCATTGTCGCCTCGCAAAACATTAGGGTTATGCTGCGTTCCCTGCCAGGCAACATAGCCAATACCGCCACCGATGAATATCTTAGTACCGATGCCGATGTTTTTATAATATGGGTCATTGAATAGCGGAGAAAGCTGACCGGAAGTCGAATAATTGGCATTACCCAACCTCGGTTTGAGTACTCCCATGTAAGTATAAATAACTCGGTCAGACAGATTTACCGCCACGTTGTAATTCTGGTACGCGTTCCTTACATTAAACAAAACCGCCTCATTCATGTCCTTGATATTAATCAAGGTTTCCAGCTTCCGCCGGGGATAGCAATCGGTGCCATAAGCAGTAGCCACAAGCCTGACATCCTTACCGGCTACAAGCTCTTCTATTACATGCCCACCGCCGTATCTGAACTCGCCGGGATAAATTCTATTTTTGGGGTCATCATCAGGCAGAGCCGTTGCTCCTAGGAAGATGTCCACAGCAGCTAATCCTGTATAGGCGGGAATATCATTCAAATAGACCTTGCCTCCACCGAGCTTAATTCGCGGCTTGGTATGCCCGACGTTAAAATAAGCGCCCGATGAACACATTGGGCCGAAGGTACCAGTAGTCACCACGTCAACTTCTTTAGCCGCCTGACTGATACCCTTTTTCTTGGCAATATCAATTATCTCCTCGGCAGTAACTACTACTGCCTGACCTTTCTTGATTTTTTCATTGATTTCAGCAATCGTCTTTGACATATCGCCTCACCTCTTATCACCTAGTCTTCTTAAGCAAATCCATAGCCAGCTCCGCGGCTTTTCTACCCGAAAGGAGCATGCCCCCAAAGACAGCCCCCATCCGCGGACTGCCGAAGACGGCATTGGCTGCCATGCCTGTAACCAGAAGTCCTGGACAAACCTCTCTGGTGTTTGCCACGATTTCCTTTTCGCCGACTTCAGCCCACATCGACTTCTCGCCGAGAACTTCTACCCCGGCTCCCGTTTTTCTAGCCACTATGCGACAAACCTCGGCATCATGACCTGTAGCATCTACTACCAGCTTGGCTCTTATAGCCATAGGGTCAACATGCAGGTTTGCCAGAGACACAGCGCTCCAGTTCAGCACCAGTCCAGTTATTCTGTCATCCTCGCGAATCATCACATCTTCAACGCTGAGCAAATTGAATATCTTCGCCCCTGCCTTGAGACACTGGGAACAAATCGTTGACGCCGCCTCAACAGCGTCAGCAACAAAATATCCTTTTCCATACTGCTTGGATGAGATGTCTAGCTCGTCCAGAACCGCTTTCGCCTCGCTCTGAACCACGATTCGATTAAACATCATGCCACCACCCCACATACCACCACCAATACTCAATTTCCTTTCAAAGATAGCCACCTTAACCCCGCTCTTCGCCAGATAGTAGCCAGCTACCATGCCCGATGGTCCGGCGCCGGCTATAGCCACATCCACCTCCATCGAATCTAGCAAATCCTTCAGGTAACTCTCAGTTATCGCCTTAGATATAATTACTTCATCCATTGTTTCACTCCTAGCTAACTAACAATCATCCCAAGGTTGTGAGCCCCATGCTTCCTGCAATTGAGAGCCCTTCATCAACACTCATTCTGAGCTTGTCGAAGAATCTACCAAAGCCCGGGGGCAAACTCCGCGTGGCAATCTCACCCCCTAAGCAGCTTCTTTGAGCAACTCTCCAAGCTCTGCCGGTGACACGGTTCTTTGTTCACCGCTCATCATATTCCGTAAAGTCACCGCACCGCTTTGCACCTCATCCTCGCCTATAATCACCGCGTAGTTACTACCAAGGCTGTTAGCTTGCCTCAACTGCCCTTTTAAGCTTCTATCACCTGTAGCCATTATCGCCACAATACCGCTCTTACGCAGAGTGGAGACGAGTTTCACCGCCTGCAGCTTGGCTTCACTCCTCAGATGAGCAATAAAAACCGGTGGAGCCGGCGAATCCAACACAGCGGTTTTTTGCCCCTTCAGGTTAAGCACAACACGCTCCATGCCAGCGGCAAAGCCGATAGCCGGTGCAGGCTTGCCGCCTAGTTCCTCAATAAGGGCATCATAACGTCCACCACCACCTAGAGCGCTCTGAGCCCCCTCCTCTCCAATCGGCTGAATTTCAAAAACAGTCTTGGTATAGTAATCCAGACCGCGCACCAGCCTGTGATTTACACCGAAGGGGAGCTTCAATGCCCCAAGGTATTCAACAACGGCTTCAAAATGCGACTTACATTCAGGACACAGATATTCGGTGCCCTTCGGCGCCGCCTCCGCCACACCGTAGCAAGCGGGTTTCTTACAGTCGAGTAATCGCAACGAATTTTTCTCAAACCTGGTCTTACAATCTGAACATAAGCCGCCCAGATGAGCAGAATAATAGCGCTTCAGGCTATCCAGATACCCAGGTCGGCATAGCTTACACCCTATGCTGTTGAGATACAGGTAAAGACCGCCCAGCCCCAACAGCTCAAAAAACCGCCATGCCATCTCCACAACCTCGGCATCCAGAGCCGGGTCGGCATCACCAATCGCCTCAAAACCAAACTGATAATGCTGCCGATAGCGCCCCGCCTGGGGACGCTCATACCTGAAAATGGCAGCCAGGTAATATAGCTTCACCGGCTGAGGCAAATTATCCATTCCATGCTCAAGGTATGCCCGGCACACCGGTGCCGTCCCCTCAGGTCTGAGAGCCAGTATATTGCCGCTCCGGTCTTTGAAGGTATACATCTCCTTGGTAACGATATCGGTGCCTTCACCTATGCTCCGGGTGAAAAGCTGAGAGTCCTCAAAAACCGGGGTATCGAGGCGCTGGTATCCGTAAAGCCGGCACAGCGAAACCGCCGTGTCCTTAACCAATCTCCAGTAGCCCTGCTCTTCAGGTAAAATATCCGCAGTACCCCGAGGCGCTTTATACAAGAAAGGTCTCCCTCCTTCAGAAGCTACATTATAACAGATAGCTTCAACAAAGGCATTCAGAGTATGAGAACAGTAATTCAAACTGGAGGCGAGATGACCGATATAAGGTAATTGACCCCTTTCACTTACCTTTCCAACTGGGTTCTCTTTTCTCAAAGAACGAACTTATGCCTTCCACGAAATCCTCGGTTTTACAGCTAAGCTGGAAGCAATAACGTGTTGCCTCCCAGTGCGCTTCCAGGCTGCGCTCCAGACCCATGTACATTAGCTGCTTCGTCATCTGCACCGCCAGAGGAGCTCCCCGCTGCATCTTTTTTGCCATTGCCATGGCTGCCGGCATGAGCTGGTCATCAGGAACAACCTGGCTGACCAGACCTATTTTCAGCATCTCCTGGGCATCGATAATTTCCCCGGAAAATACGAGCTCGCAAGCCTTGGAAAGTCCCACTATTCTCGGCAGCAGATAAGTACCGGCACCTGTATCAGGAGTCATGCCTCTCAACACAAACACCTGCCCGAACCTGGCGCTCTCGGCAGCAATCCTGATATCGCAATGAAGGGCAAACTCGGAGGCAATGCCTACCGCGGCGCCATTAATAGCGCATATAGTCGGCTTCGGTATGCTGTTGAAATACCACAGTGACTGGCGATATTCAGTGGAGTTCTTTTGCTTCATAACCTCAATCTCTATCTCTGTCATTATGGGCACATCGCCTGAGATATCCGTGCCAGCCGAGAAAGTCCTGCCCGTTCCCGTCAGAATCACAACTCTTACTTCATCGTCTTTCTTAATCTCTTCTATAAGCTCCACCAGCCTTCTCAGCATTGAATGCGTTATGGCATTCAGTTTTTCCGGTCTATTCAGGGTAATAATCCCGACGCCATCTTTCTTTTCATACAGTACCTGCTTCCGAGACATGTTTACCTCCTTAACAATAGCTGCCGCAAATAATCTATGGCAGCACAATTGTAGCACAAAGAGTATTGACAATACCTTGACGTGCCCCCCTAAAACGATACCAGTTATAATCTCATAAAAAGGGGGGATAAATGGCCAAAAAGGGATACACACCGGAGCAGGTCATAAACAAGCTCAGAGAGGCGGAAATTCTCCTAAGCCAGGGGGAAACTGTAGCCGTCGCAAGCAAGAAGATCGGGGTAAGTGCCCACACCTACTATCGCTGGCGAAAAGAATACGGTGGCATGAGGATTGACCAGGCTCGCCGTCTCAAGTGACCTGCCCCCAGTAGTGATACCACTTCTTAAGTCACAGTCAGAATAGCCTCTGGTGCCGGTGGCTGATATCGCAGGGCACTATGAGGACGTACCTGATTATATTCTCTTCGCCACTGATTAAT
>Ga0233423_10000265_pt1 | contig 29460 bp, 29 predicted proteins | sample Watercolumn_Mata_FD_180713 | JGI IMG/M metagenome (GOLD analysis project Ga0233423, IMG submission 180713) | Freshwater microbial communities from Lake Matano, South Sulawesi, Indonesia - Watercolumn_Matano_2014_112_MG | ecosystem: Environmental > Aquatic > Freshwater > Lake | place: Indonesia... | reverse complement strand
CCTGCCCCTCCCCCCACACCCCCCTCCCCAACCCGCATAGTGGCCGGGGAAGGCGGGCCTATGGCCCCGCCTTCCCCGATTTTTCAAAAAATTAAGGGGTTAGAGAAGGGATCAAGGGCCATTTGTTATTTTTGGGTCGTTACTCTTCGGTGGCACAGGCTTTCCAGCCTGTGCTCCTTAATCTTTTGCCGCCAAAATCTCCACTGCGCGCAGGCCCACTGCAATCAGCCGTTTCTCCGCCAGGCCTTTAAGCCGGGCAGAGGCGAAGACCGAGGCCCCGGTGATGCGGTTGTTCAGGACCGCGCACGCGCCCCCGGCCCGCAGGGAATAGGTGGAGACCCCGGCCAGGGTGAGGTACGCGGACATCTCCATCTCCAGGTTGAGGACTCCGGCCCGGCGGAGACGCTCTATTTTACCGGGTTCCAAAATGGGAAATCCCGGCGCCTGCCGGGCCTGGCCGCCGTAAAAATCCCCGGTGGTGCAGGTGAGGCCCACGTGATAGGGAACCTGCAATGCCGCCGCGGCCTCCTCCAGGGCTTTTAACACCAGGGGGTGGGCCCGGGCTTCGTAGTCGGGAGACGCATAGTAATTTGTGGTCGTTTCGTCCCGCATCACTCGCTCGGTAATCACCAGGTCCCCAGGAGCGATCTCCAGCTGCAACGCGCCGCAGCTTCCCAGGCGGATGAAGGTGGCGTTGGCAACGCACTGCGCGGCTTCGATCACCGCAATGGCGGTATTGTCCGCGCCGATGCCGGTGGCCATGACGGAGACGGGAATACCTTTATAACTGCCGGTAAAGGTAAGAAATTCCCGGTTCTGGCGGCGGACGTCCACCTTATCGAAATAGCGGGCGATCTTCCTGGCCCGGCCGGGGTCGCCGCAGGTCAGGATATAAGGGGCCAAATCGCCGGGGCCGCAGTTTATGTGATAGAAACGGCCTTTGGCATTCCTGGGAAGTTCACTGTCAGGCGGCATGGCTATGGTTATGTCCCATCAATTGCCTGGTATGATTCTACGGACCTGTTTGAAACCGGTTTTAAGTCCCCCTTTTTAAAGGGGGATTTAGGGGGATTTTCGAGGGCAATTAAAATCCCCCCTTCCCCCTTTAGAAAAGGGGGAGATAAACATCGTTGAATTGCGAGAGATTGTAATTTTTGGAGCCCACCTCTGGAAAGGAGGCAAATGAATCCCTCCCTACTTGTCCCTCGCGTCATTCTGATTCAACAATTGCCCCTTGATCAGCCGCCGGATGCGGGAGGCGTGGGAGGCGGCGTCTGGGTCGTGGGTGACGATAATGATGGTCTTATTAAATTCCTGGTTAAGGCGGCTCAGGAGGTCCATCACCTCTCCCGCGGATTTTTTGTCCAGGTCCCCGGTGGGTTCGTCCGCGGCGATGAGCGCGGGATCGGTGACCAAAGCCCGGGCCACGGCCACCCGCTGCTGTTGGCCCCCGGAGAGCTGCGCCGGATAATGGCCGCTGCGGTCGCTCAAGCCCACCAGTTCCAGGACCAGGTCCACGTGCTCCCGGCGTTCGTGGCGGGAGAGCGGCGTGAGCAGTAGGGGCAGCTCCACGTTTTCAAAAGCGGTGAGGACAGGAATCAAATAATAAAACTGGAAGATAAAGCCCACGGACCGGGCCCGCCAGTGGGCCAGTTGGGCCTCGCTCAGTTGGGTCAGATCCAGGCCCTGGACCAGGAGGGTGCCGGAATCGGGGCGGTCCAGGCCGGCGATGAGGTTCAAGAGTGTGGTCTTGCCGGACCCGGAAGGTCCCATCAGAGCCAGGAACTCTCCGGCTTCGATGTTGAGGGAGATGTCCTGGAGCACCGGCAGAGTCTGGCTCCCACGGCGGTAGGATTTATAGAGGTGGTCGATTTCCACCAGAGGCGGGGGAGGGGCGTCAGTGGTCATAGGGAGCGATTACTTTCAATAACCAGTAAACCAGTGGTCAACAGCCAGTAATCGGTGATCAGTGATCAGTGGGTGGTCGGTGGTCAACAGGTTCGATCTCTTACTGACTACTGATTACTGATCACTATCACGGGGCCTTAACTCTCACTCGGGCGCCATCTGTTAAAGAGGCCGGGGGCTTCAGTACCACCTTGTCCCCTTCCTTGAGCCCTTTCTCCACTTCCACCAGGTCTCCCATCTCCGGGCCCAGGGTGAGCGGCGCCAGTTTCACCCGGTTATCCTCCAGGAGAAAGGTAAAGGACCGCCCATCCCGGATGACCACCGCGGCCTTGGGAAGGGCCAGACGGGGCCGGCGTTCACCGGCTTCCAGGGGCCTGGAGAGAAAGGCTACTTTGGCGCTCATCTCCGGAAGGATGCGGTCATCGGACTCCAGGAACTTGACCTTGGTGAGGACCGTAGCCTTGGAGCGGTCCGCGGTGGGCACGATCATGTGCACCTGGCCGGGGAAGCGCTTGTCGGGAATGGCGTCCAGGGTGATTTCGCAGGGCTGCGCCAGTTTCACCTTGTCCAGATTGGATTCGGCCACGTCCGCTTCCACCATCAGGGAGTTGAGGTCGGCCATGGTCACCACCGCGGCCCGGGCGTTGACCGCGGCCCCGAAGGGGGCCACCACCTCCCCCACTTCCGCGTACTTGGTGAGCACCACGCCGTCAAAAGGACTGCGGATATAGGAGTATTCCAAAGAGGCCTGGGCGTTGGCCAAGGCTGCCCGGCTGGATCTGATGCGGGCCTGGGCCGCGGCCACCCCGGCTACGGCCTTGTCCCGGCGGGCCACCGCGGTGTCGTAGTCCTGGCGGGCCACCAGGTCCTTGGCCACCAGATCTTTATAACGGTCATATTGCAGCTTGGAGTCGCTCAGTTCCGCCTGGGCCTGGGCCAGATTGGCCTGGGCCTCCTTGATTTGGGCCGCGGCCTGGTCCCGGGAGGCCACCAGGTCTTCATTCTCCAGGGTGGCCAGGATTTCCCCCTTTTTCAGGCGGCTGCCTTCCTCCACCCCCAGAAAGGCCAGGCGACCCGTGCTTTTGGAAGAAACCGCGGCCTTGCGCTGGGCCACCACGTAGCCGCTGGCGTTGAGCGCGGCATAAGCCTGGGCCGGGTAGACCCGGGCCGCCACCGCGGTGGCCACTTCCTGGGCGGGCTGGAGAGGCCCCCAGACGTAAAGGACCAGGAGTAGCAGGAGTGCGGTCCCGCCTAGAATAAGGCCGAGCCGGAGCCGCGGGGACGCGGCCGGAGGCCGCTCTGCCCCGGAGCGGGAGATGCGCAGTTTGTCCAGGTCTGGAGGCACTTGGGTTTTCCGAGATAAAAATAGGCCTGGCCCTTTTATGGACCAAGCTTAAAATTAACATATGGCCGGAATGAAGGCAACCTCCAGGCCGGGCCTGGGCAAGCGAGCAGTAAGCGGTGAGCTTTGAGCAGTAAAAAGGGGCGAGTAAGCCGGAAGCCCAGAACGCCTGCTCACTGCTCACTAATTTATACCTTCTTCACTCCCGCGGCGGTGATGGTGACGAAGTGAAAGGGGGGACCGATATATTTATCCTCGCCGGCCAGTTTCTCCATGGCCGCCTTGGCGACCCCGGTGATCTCGCTCAGGGGGGCTTTCTTGGCGAGCATCTGGGTCAGCTTGAATTCCAGGCCCAGGCGCCGGGGCAGGGTGAAGATGTTAGTGACCTGGTTGAATTCAATCTTCGGCGGTTTGGGCCGGTTCCAGATTATGAACAGGCGCGCGGGGTGCTCCGGGGCTTTGGCGGCAAAGCCGGCCAGCACCAGGTACATGTTATGCAGCGGGTCCACCGGCAGCTTTTCGCACATCTTGCGCATGACTTCGTCATAGCGACCGGTGAAAAAGGGCATGGCCGCCTCCATCAAGGCGTCGATGTCCGTCAGGCCTTCATCTTTAGCGAAGGCCGCGAAATCCCGGCAGAGGTCGTGGCCCTCCACCGCGCCGGCGGAGGCCAGGACCGCGTGGGCGCCCACAGGGATGATCCGTTCCAAGGCAATGAAAGTTTCTTCGCCGCCGGGTCCAAAAAACTCGGTGCGGCTGTCGGAGGCCAAAAAGACGCCATCAGGCGCGGCGCAAGCAATCAACTGTCCCATGGGGGGCTCCTTTAAAGGGCAAAGATGTCCGTTTTAATTAAGTTAGGTAATCATCCCCGGAACAGGGGTCAAGGCAGGGGCCGAAGGGATATCACGCAGGAATAGAACTGTGGTTATGCGTACTGGAGGGTACCCTAAAAGCAATGGCGGCCCCGGGGGACCGCGATCAATTAAAATATAAAAATGAAGGGATTGCTTCTAAAGGAGGGAACCGGTGGATCGGGCCGGGGCCCAGCGCGGCCGCGCGGACTTCCTAGGGAAGGGGAACAGGTCACCGTCCCGCGGTGCGGCAAAATCCCGAATATATTATTGGCTTTCCCCCATCAATGGAGGATGCGGGGCTTTTTCACCAATTCCAGCCGGGGCACGGAGGCCACTTTGACCGGCTGGGGCGCCGGGGTCAAGGGAAGAAGCTCTTGCATTTCGGATAAGCCGTTCTGCAGAGAAAGCAAAGAAGCCCGCAGGGTGTGCAGGGCCTGGAGCAGTGTGTTCAACGCCATAATCATAGCCTCCCGGGATTCACCCTGGCTCATCAACTCCCGAGCCTTTTCCAACTGCGCCGCCGAAGCGTTGGGACTCGTTTTTCCTTTCGTCATGCCGACCCCCTTGCCGTGCTGTCGCTGCCTAGAGGCAAAGCAAGCTCCATACCAGGGGCGGGGGGAAAATAATATCCCTGTTTTTTTAGGGACTTATCCGGAATCTAAGAAGATTGGAGAGTGGGGGACAGGTAAATAATCTGGAACGTCATGTTGAGAAATCTAAACATGACGAGAAAAGAATGGCATCGTAAATGCCGGCAAAAGGAATCAACGGAACGGAAAAGAACTTTACTTTACGAGGGTGCTCTTTAGGTCGGCGATGAGGCGGCGGTAGCGCTCCACCATCTCCTGCATCTGTTGTTGTTGTTCTTCCAGGGACCCCTTTTCCTCCCGGATGGCCTGAAGTTCCGCGGCCAACTGTTCGTTTTCCCGGCGCAGGGCCTTGTTTTCCGTTTCCAGGGCCATGATCTGTTCCCCGAGGAAGAGGCGTTCCTCCCCCATCTCGGCTTCCCGGCGGCTCAGTTCCTGGGCTTTGACCGCGTAGGCCTCCTCCATGCGGTCGGACAGGCGTTCCTGGGTGGAAGTGACCACTAATTTTTTGTAAAGCTGGGACCAACTATCATAGCCCAGACAAACGTTGGCCACATAATGGAAGCGGCGGCGCTCCTCGGAGTTGAGCCCCCGGTAGAAGTTCTCCAATTTGTTGTCGGGGAGGCCGCCTAAAGCGTTCTGGAAGCGGGCGCCGTCCCGTTGAGGATCGATAATCAGCGGCGTCTGGTTGATGAGGTTTTTAATGGTCTTGACGTGATCAATGCTGGTCATAAGATTACCATGCTAAAATTCCACCACCGCGTCGTCTCCCAGAAGCAGTTGCAGGGACCGGTGGCGGTTGTGGCGGGATACCCGGGCATAGCGGCCGATGAGGCTGTCCTCCAGGCGGTCCACCTGAAAGACGGTGACTCCGGCCAGCAGCACGGAATGTTCGATTACTGAACCCTCCACCCGGGAATGGTCCCCGATGCTGGTGAAAGGGCCGATAAAACTGTCTTTGATCAGGCAATGGGCGCCGATGGCTCCGGGGCCCCGGACCGTGGAATTAATGATCTGGCTGCCCTCGCCGATGGACACCCGGCCGCTCACCTGGCTGGCCGCGTCCACCTCCCCCATGATCTCCCGCTGGCCCCAGCCGTCCAGGACCATGGTGTTGGCGGTCAAGAGATCGTCCTTTTTGCCGGTGTCCAGCCACCAGCCTTCCAACGACTGCCAGCCCACCCGTTTGCCGGTGTCCAAAAGGTTTTGAATGGCGTCAGTAATCTCCAGTTCTCCCCGCCAGGAAGGCTTAAGCTGGTCAATGGCCGGGTGAATGCTGGGGGAAAAGAGGTAAACTCCCACCAGGGCCAGATTGGTGGGAGGGTCCTGGGGCTTTTCCACCAGCCGGATGAGACGCCCCTGGCCGTCCACTTCGGCGATGCCGAACTGGGAGGGGTTTTCCACCTCTTTCAGCAAAATCAGGGCATCCAGGGCGTCCTGCTGAAACGCGTCCAAAAGGTGGCTGATGCCGCTGCCGATGAGGTTGTCCCCCAGGTACATGAGAAAGGGAGAATCCTTGAGGTAATCCCGGGCGGTTTTCACCGCGTGGGCCAGGCCCCCGGGTTCTGCCTGCAGGATATAGGTAAGCTGCACTCCCCACCGGGAGCCGTCGCCCACCTCCTCCTTGATGGATTCTCCGGTTTCGGGGCTGATAATTATGCCGATGTCCCGGAGTCCGGCCTGAGCCATGTTTTCAATCACGTAAAAGAGAATGGGCTTGTTGGCCACGGGCACCAACTGCTTGGCCCCGGTATGGGTCAAGGGCCGCAACCGCGTGCCTTTGCCGCCGCTCAGGATCAGACCCTTCATCTCCCCTCCTGGAATTAATATCGACTAGGCTGTTTACAAAGATTAACCGCGTTTCAAAATTTTAACAAATTTTTTCCCACCACCCACGGATCAACCCCCGGATTTGCAATTGGACCGGGAATATGGTACGGTCAGCCAAATTTTCGGGCCTGTTCCGGCCTGGGACAAGGATGATCCAGACATGAGCGAACAAGAAGAACTTACCCGGGAATTGGAGATGGCCGAAAAGGTCCGTCCCCTGGTGAATGAAATTCTGGAGCGCTTTAACCAGCAAAACATCACGCCTCCGGAAGCGGGGATGGTGGTTCTGGCCCTCATCAGCCGGTTGCTGGAGGCCATGGAAGGCCAGCCCGAGCCCCGGCGCTATTTTATTTTAACTCTGATTAATGTAATAAATAATTATCTCATGCAGGAAGCCGGAGAGGCCCCCAAAAGCTGCCCCAGCGGGGCCCGGGGCCCGGAGTAATTCTTTTCTTAATAACTTAATGCTTGCGTCTTTCTTTGCGCGTTTGCGTCTTTGCGTGAGGTATATCTTTTCAGAGCAACCATGAACGGCAAAGCCCGCAATATTTTAGAGCTGGTGGGACATACCCCCATCGTCCGCTTGAACCGCCTCAACCCCAACCCCAACGTCGAGGTTTACCTAAAGCTGGAGTACTTCAACCCCGGCGGCTCCGTCAAGGACCGGCCCGCGCTGGCCATGATCGAAGCCGCGGAGGCCTCCGGCGAGCTGACTCCGGATAAGACCATCCTTGAGGCCACCAGCGGCAACACCGGCATCGGCCTAGCCATGGTGGCCGCGGTGAAGGGCTACCGCCTGGTTCTGGCCATGCCCGAGTCCGCCAGCCTGGAGCGCAAACGCATCCTCCAGGCCATGGGCGCGGAACTGCTGCTCACCCCTGCGCACCAGGGCACCGACGGGGCCATCGAAGAGGTCTACCGCCTGACCCGGGAAAACCCGGATAAATACTTTCTCGCGGACCAGTTCAACAATCCCGACAACCCCGCGGCCCACCAGTCCACCTCCCGGGAAATCTGGGAGCAGACCGAAGGTAAAGTTACCCATGTCATCGCCACCATGGGCACCACCGGCACCCTCATGGGCATTTACCGCTACCTGAAGCAATACAACCCGGACATCCAGGTGGTGGGGGTGGAGCCGTACCTGGGGCACGCGCTCCAGGGCCTGAAAAACATGAAGGAGTCTTATAAGCCGGGGATTTTCGATAAGACCCAGGCCGACGAGATCGTGCACGTGGAGGATGAAGAGGGGTTTGAAACCGCCCGCCGTCTGGCCCGCCAGGAAGGGCTCTTTCTGGGCATGAGCTCCGGCGCGGCGGTGGCCGTGGCCATCCGCAAGGCCCGGGAGATGGAGTCCGGCCTCATCGTGGCCATCGCCCCGGACAACGGGGAACGCTATCTTTCCACTCCATTGTTTACCCCCAAGGAAGCCCCCACCCTCCAGTTTTATAACACCCTGGCCCGGGCCAAGGAGGCCTTCGACCCTGTCCGTGCCGAGGAAGCTACTATCTTCACCGACGGCCCGGCCCTGAACGCGTCCCTTTCCCTAGGGGTGGCCCGCCGCCTGGCGGTGGCCGACCTGTTGCAGCGCTATCTGCGCTTCCGGGATTTTAAAGTGCGCCAGGTGGTGAGCCTCATCGACCTGGACGACCGGGCCCTGGCCGGGGCCGAAGCCGCGGGCCAGGACCTGGCCGACTTCACCGGCCATTTCCGGCGGGAGTTCTTACAGGACCTGGAAACCTTGGGGATTCAGGAAGGGAACCTCTATCCCCTGGCCTCGGAGCACGTCGAAGACATGGTACAGCTCACCCGCCGCCTCCTGGAAAAGGGGTTTGCCTACGAAAAGCTGCGCTCAGTCTATTTCGACATCTCCCGCTTCAAGGACTATGGGCGTCTTTCCCGGGTGGACCTTCGCAAGATCAAGGTGGGCAAAACCGTGGACCTGGACGAATACGCCAAGGAAAATCCCCGGGATTTCACCCTGTTCAAGCGGGCCAAGTTGGGGGAATTGAAAAAAGGCCTCTATTTTTCCACCCCCTGGGGGAAGGTGCGCCCCAGTTGGCACCTGGAATGCGCGGCCATGGCGCTGAAACACCTTGGGCAAAGCGTGGACTTTCACGTGGGCGGCATTGAGTCTCTTTTTCCCCACGAGGAGAACGAAAACGCCTTGTTCACCGCGGCCACGGGCAAACCCCTGGCCCGCTCCTGGCTCCACTGCGAACGGGTGCTCCAAGAGGGCCGCCCCTTGAAGGAAGACGGCCCGGTTGCCGTCCGGGAACTCCTGGCCTCGGGCTTCCGGGGCCGGGACGTGCGCTACTTCCTCCTGTCCACCCACTACCGCAAGCCCCTGGCCTATACCGCGGCTAATCTCAAGGCCGCAGCCGCGGCCCGGGCCCGCCTGGACCATTTTATCCAGCGCCTCACCCTGATCACCACTGGGGAGGGCTCACCGCAGGCCAACCTGGAAGAGCGACTGTTTCTCCTGAAAAAGGAATTCACCGCGGCGCTGGATGACGACCTCAATATCTCCCGGGCCCTGTCCGCCATCTTTGCCATGGTGGGAGACCTCAACGCCGACATCGACCGGGGCCGCTTGGGACACGGGGACGCAGGGGCGATTTTGGCCCGCCTGGAGGAATTGGACGAAGTTCTGGGAGTAATGACCCCGCCCCATTCTCACCGCAATGAGGAAGTGGAGGCTCTCTTGGCCCAGCGGGAAGAGGCCCGGCAACGCCGGGATTGGTCCGAAGCCGACCGCATCCGCCGGGAACTGCTGGCCCAAGGCATCGAAGTCATCGATACCCCCATCGGCCCCCGCTGGCATAGGCAGGGGGGATAGAAAAGAATTCTGGGGGAGGGGGCTAAGGGCCGTAGGCCCTTACCCCTTCCCCCAATCCCATATATTTTTCTTTAAGGATAAAGCCGGCTTATTCTATTATAACAAGGGCTTTATTGTTGCAGTCTTAATCTTGAATTTTGAACCATTCTAGACCGAGGATATGATGGCCCTGGATTTTTTCCGGAAATATTTCTGGTGGAGTCCCTTCGGAATAATAGAACTCGAAATCATCCTGATAATCTTTGGACTTCTCTTCCTCGCGGTTTGGTGGGTATTCCGCAGACGAAAATCTTTTCGCCCGGCATGGCCTAATCCGGGTTCTGAACCGGAAACCGCCCTGGATATCCTGAAAAAGCGTTACGTGAAAGGGGAAATTACCAAGGAAGAGTTCGAACGGATGAAAAAAGATATTTTGGATTAATAACTCATCTGCATTGACAGGAAGGCGACTGGCACCGAGGGCTTTGATCGAAAGGAGAAATCGATTTTTCTGCCTCTAATATCTTTTGCTGGTGATGGTACGCTTGAGGGCCAACCGCTGTCGCTTGGCAGGGGAGTAGGAAAAAGGTTCTGGGGGAGGGGTTGTGAGTAGAATGAAAGGGCAACCTAAATGGTTGCCCTTTACTATGCGGGTTGGGAGGGGGGTGTGGGGGGAGGGCAGGGACCTCAGGTCCCTGGCCCTCCCCCCACAAAACCTGCCCCCTCCTCAAGGCTCCAGGGGCGGAACGGTCACCTTCTGGTAACCGTGAGGAATTTCAAAGAGCCGGTCCGGCAGGTTTCTTTCCGTAATATCCCGGTATTCCATGCTAAAATTACGGGAAGGGATTTCCACTTTGATGGGCAATCCCAGTTTAGTGGCCACCCAAAAAGTCTGCTTTTCCAAGCCCTCCCGGCCGGAAACATTCACTTCAAATTTCTGGGCGTCAAAACCCAGGACCCGTTCGTTTCCCACCAGCCGTTTGGTTTTGGCGTCCGGGGGAATCTGGATGAACTGGCCCGGCCATTTGGGTTTCAGGGGCACTTCCATGTAAGTGCGGTTCACGGGCAGAACCACCCAGACCACCTTTTTGTCCTGGCGCAGGATGGTGATGGTCTGCCCCTTCTCGTCGATAAATTCCTGGCGCAGCTTGCCGTCTTTCACGTAAATCTTGCCCGGAATAGTTACGTTCCGTTCCCGGGTCACGGTTTTCCCGGCAAACTCCGCGGCCGGAGACGCAGCCGGCCACAAAACCGACGCCAGGAGCAACCAGGCCCATTTTTGAGTTTTCAGCCAAGGCATTGCCTGCCCTCCAACCCTATGGCCAGCATCGGCCTATTTGATTAATTCCCTTAGGATTTCTAAAAGAAGGTCAGATGGAGGAAGCCAGGCCACTGGCCCTTCTCCCTCAGGTCTGTTAACTATTTCGTCCGGGGCATCCCTTGCGGCATCCCAGCGGGCATGGTCATCTTTTGATAGCCCTCCGGAACCTCAAACAACCCGGCAGTTACGCCCCCCTCCTTGATCTCCAGGTATTCCATGGAAAATTTGCCATCTTCGCTCATCATCTTAATGGGCACTCCCAATTTCTTGGAGACCCACAAGAAATGCTTATCCGCCTTGCCGGCAGCCGTCACCGTGGTTTCATATTTTTCCGTGTCGTAGCCGTTCACCGTCTCCGTACCCAAAAGCTTCATCTTTGCCTTCTCCTCGGGCATTGCCATGCTCATTCCCAGGCCCGATTTAGCAAAGGGCATCTCCATGGCCATTTTTTGCTCGGGCATGAGCACCCACATCAACTGTTTGTCCGGCCGGGCAATATTAACGGTCATGCCTTCCGGCGTGGAGAACTCCTGGCGCATTTTCTCTCCCTGGATATAAACCTTGCCCTTGGTTTCCTGGGAATCCGTGCGGGTGACCACCGTCGCGCTAAACTCCCCGGCCAGGGAAAGCCCCGCCAGCAGCCCCCAGGCCAGGGTGGCGACCACCAAGATTAGAAAACTGCGCTTAAGTCTCATACTTCCCCCTTTATCCGGAACCGGTCTCGATACCCCGGCTGCTGAGCAGATAAAAACCCTCACCCGCGCAAGCCAGGCACAAGTTTTGGTCGTTCTGGACTTTGGCTTTGGCAGTCAGCGCCCTTTCACCGCAGCGGCTGCAGACCACGGTTTCCATACTTCGCGATGTTTCCGGCAACTGGATGGTTAGATGCTGCACTACAAAATGCTCTTCCAGCGGCACTTCCAGTTCCCGGCGGGCAATGGCCTCCCAAAGATGCTGAAAGCGGTGGCGTTCTTCCCCGGTGGCCTGCTGGAGCACCATTACTTTCTCAAAGAGGGGCGCGACCGCGGGATAGCGGGCAAACATCCCCTCCCGGAAGTCCGCGCGCACCGCCAGGCGCACCGCGCGGCCGTCATGTTTCCGGGCCACGGTGACCGCGGCCTTGCCCAGGTCTTTGAAAATCAGGCCGTTGTTCCCCAGGGTGCAGCCGGTGATCACCTGAATGCCGTCCACAAAGCAGTTGCAGCCCTCCACCACCGCCACCATTTCCCCCGGTCCATGGTGTACGTGACCGTGGCCATGCTCATGCTCATGGTGGCTTAGATAATTCATGGCATAGTGCCCGGCCTTCACCCCCAGGGCCAGAAAGGGGCAGCGGTGGCCGTGGAAGCCCTCTGCGTGTCGCAGCAACCCCTCCAGATCGCCGTTTTGGATCATCTGCTCCAGGGCCAACCGGGCCGACGCGTGTTCATGCATACGCGCTCCTTGGAAAGAAATTTGTGGGTGGAGGGGCAGTAGGGCAGACGTCCCCGCCTGCCGTCCTCTCCTGCCCCTCCCCCACCCGTATATAGATAAAAATTTTAATAAACGGCTTTGGAAGGGGCGTTTGCCAGGGAGAATAAGGGCCTTAGGCTTTTCTCCCTCATAATAGCTTCCCTTTTACTGGATTTTTGAGGTTTTGTCGAGCGTTAGGTTAGGAAGAAAGAGTTACCACGGGGAGACCCTTTGTCTTTTGCAACTATCTTTCCCTTCCGCAATTATCATTCCCCTCGCCCAACCGCCAGATAAGAAAGGGAGTGCCGTAGCGGTTGAGCCATTGGCGGCGCTCCTTGAAATCGGGTAAAATCTGCGCCACCCGCCGCCAGAAGCGAGGGGTATGGCCGGGGTCCTGGAGGTGGGCCAGTTCGTGGACCCCCACATAATCCAGAATTCCCATGGGCAACATGATCAGCCGCCAGTTAAAGCGCAAGGCTTCCCGGGGTTGGCATTCCCCCCAGCGCTTCTTCCACTCCTTAAGTTCCAGCCGATACCTCGGCAGCCCCATTTCCCGGGCATAATGATTAACCCGTTCCGGAATCAGCCGCGCCGCCTCTCGGCGATACCAGACCTTAAGTAGGGGCCAGGCCGCGGCCTCCGTGGCCGCCTTGACGCGAATCTCTCCGGCCTCCAAGGCCACCGGCGCCGTAGCCTCCGGCAGCAGGGTGAGACGGTAAGGCTCCCCCAAAAAGAAAACCGCGCCTTTTTGCAGTCTATCCCAGGACTCCCGCCTTTCCGCAACCTTTCGGGCGAGCCAATCCCGATGCCGGATCAGGGCTTGCTCCAGCATAGTTTTCGAGACCCCCTGGGGGGCGGCGACCACCACCTGCCCCTCGCAGGTCACCGTCAGGCCGATGCGGCGACGGCGGCGGCTCCACTTGATGGAGGCTTCATGGCCGTCAAAAAGAATCTTTTCCGGTTTTGGTTTCTGTTTGGGCCCCAAGCCTACAATTCTCCGAATAATTCTTGATAAATCGATTTTTCCATGATACCCCAAAACTCTCATTGAAATCTTTGGAAATGTCTTATATATTCCTCCGACTAGACATCGAAAAGATAGGGTTTGCGAGTTAGTTAGCGTTCCAGGATCGGCCTGGTAAATTCCACCTTGCGGCAGAGGAGGATTGAACATGAAGTCTTGGAAAAGTTATGCAGTCATTCTCCTGACAATTCTTGGTCTGTTGCTCCCAGCGGGCTCGGCGGTGTTCGCCGCGGAAAAAACCGTGGTTATCGGTTTCACCGCGTCCCGGACCGGCAAACTCAACGTAGAAGGCATGCGCCAGATCAACGGGGTGAATCTGTGGATCGAGCAGGTAAACAAAGCCGGGGGCCTGAAACTGCCCGACGGCACCGTGATTAAATTCGCAGCCAAAGACTATGACGACGAAAGCAAGAAGGAACGGGTCCAGGAACTCTACACCAAGTTGATCAGCACCGACAAGGCGGATTTCCTCATCAGCCCCTATAGCAGCGGCCTGGCGGATGCGGCCGCGGTTATTGCCCAGCAATACAACAAGATCATGATCACCGCGGGCGCAGCCTCGGATTCCACCTATAAAAAGGGCTTCACCCTGGTCTACCAGGCTTATACCCCGGCTTCCCGTTATTTGACCGGGGCCCTGGACCTGCTGGGGAAACTCGACCCCTCCGCCAAAAAAGTAGCGATTATCCATGAAAAAGACAAGTTCTCCACCGACGTGGTGAACGCGCTCAAGGCCTACGGTGAAACCAAAGGTTATCAAATCGCCCTGTTTGAAGGTTACGACAGCGGTACCACGGACTTTGCCCCCTTCATCAACAAGATCCCCGCGGGAGTGGACGCCATCATGGGCGGCGGCCACTTTGCCGACACCACCACCTTTGCCAAGCAGCTTTACGAAAAGAAGGTCAAAACCAAGATGATCGCCCTCCTGGTGGCCCCCCCGGAGCCCAAATTCGCGGAACTGGGTGAGGCCTGCATCTCGGTGATCGGTTCCTCCCAGTGGGAGCCCCTGGCCAAATACACCCCGGAATCGGCCAAGGCCGCCAACCTGGAATTTTTCGGGCCCACGGTGGCGGATTTTGTTTCCACCTATAAAGGCAAATTCAACGAAGAACCTTCCTACCACAGCGCCGGCGGTTACGTAGCCGGGTTGATTCTGCAGAAGGCCATCCTCAAATCCGGGTCCATCGACACCGCCAAGGTCAAAGAGGCCATGGACGCCATGGACCTGATGACTTTCTACGGCCGCATCAAATTCGCCGCGGACCCCAAAAACCACGGCCTCCAGGTGGGCCACGAAATGGTCTACATTCAGTGGTTTAAAGACAAGGAAGGCAAACCCAAGAAGGAAGTGGTCTGGCCGGAATCCGGAAAAACCGCGGAAGCCTTTGTCTGTCCCGTCCGCTAAAACTTTCGCTAAACCCGGCGCTCCGCCCCCAGGGAAAGCGCCGGGTTATAAGGATGGAGTAAGTGTTTAGCCAACTCGCTTCTTCTTTAACCGACGGCCTGCTGCTGGGCTTCGTTTACGGCGTGGCGGCCATGGGCCTCACCCTGATCTGGGGGGTGATGAGCGTCATCAACCTGGCCCACGGCCCGGTCATCGCCCTGGGAATGTTCGGCTCCTATCTTCTCTTTACCCTCTTGGGGGTGAATCCCTACCTGGCCCTGGTGCCGGTGGCCCTTTTGGGATTGGTGATGGGGTTCTTTATCTATGGAGTGGCGGTGCACCGGGTAATCAACGCCCCTCATCTCTCCAGCCTCCTGGCCACCTTTGCCGTGAACATGATTATCATCGGCCTGGGCACTGCGATTTTCAGCACCTCCCCCCAGAACATCGATTATTCGCTGGGAAGCCTGGAGGTTGGCTTTCTCACCGTCCCCTTCTCCAGGCTCCTGGCCACCGCGGGCGCGCTGCTGTTTACCGCGGCCCTATATCTTTTCCTCTATTTCACCCGCCCGGGTAAGGCGGTGCGGGCGGTGGCCAACAACCGCCGGGCCGCAGAGCTGATGGGGATACCATCCTCCCTGGTGCTGGCCCTCAGTTTCGGCCTGGGCACCATGATGGCCGCAGTGGCCGGCGGCTTGATCGCCACGTTTTTCCCCTTCACCATCTTGAGCGGCGGCCCTTATGAATTGAAGTCCTTCGTCATCTGCGTGCTGGGGGGGCTGGGCAACCCCCTGGGGGCCTTGCTGGGGGGCCTGATCCTGGGCGGCCTGGAAGGTGTGATTCCCGCGTTCATGCCGGTGAGCTGGGTGCCCGTGGTGGAATTCGGCCTGTTCGTGCTGGTGCTGCTGGTTAAACCCAGCGGCCTGTTGGGGGCCAAGTGATGAAGTTCTGGCGGCAACCCGGCTTCTGGCTGCCCCTGGTGATTGTCCTTCTCTGGGGCGGGACGGTCTTGGTCCTGCGGCAGGACACCGTGCGGGAGACGGCCTTCACGGTGCTGATGTTCATGGCCCTGGCCTCCAGCCTCAACATCCTCCTGGGTTACACCGGCTACGTCAGTTTCGGCCATATCGTCTTTTTCGGCCTGGGGGGTTATACCGGGTTTTATCTCATCAGCGAACAGGGCTGGCCCCTTTTACTGGCTTCCCTGGCCGGCGGCGCCCTCTCCGGGTTTATCGCCCTGCTGGTGGGGCTGGCGGTCTTGCGCCTACGGGGGGCTTATTTCGCCCTGGCCACCATCGGCATCAACGAGGCGGCCCGGGCCTTTGTCAGCAACTTCGGACCCTTCGGTGGCGCCACCGGGCTGTTTGTCAATTTTGCCGCCTACGAGAAATACGGCGGCGCGGGCCAAGCCCTATGGACCACTTTCACTTTCCTCTGGGTCACCACCCTGGTAGTCCTGGTGGTGAGCTATCTGGTGAAGCACTCCCGGTTCGGCCTGGGGTTGCAGGCCATTCGGGAAGATGAAGACGCGGCCATGGTCATGGGGGTGAACGCGCCCCGGGCCAAGACCATCACCTATGTCATTTCCGCGTTCTTCCCGGGGATCATCGGCACCCTGTACTTCTTTAAAAACGGCAACGTGGAGCCGGGAGACGCGTTCCAGCTCCACATGTCCATCGAGATGCTGGTGATGGTCATGCTGGGCGGCATGGGCACCGTGCTGGGCCCCATGGTGGGAGCCACGGCCTACCAGGGCCTGCGGGGCTACCTCCTCACCAGCCCCATCTTTAAAGACCTGCACCTGGCAGTGGCGGGGTTGATCCTCCTCCTGATCATTCTCTTCGTGCCCGCGGGCGCGGTGGGCTGGGTCCGGGGCCGCTTGCCCGCTTTAAGGAGGGTGCTGGAATGATCCTCCAGGTCCAAGACGTCACCTTGCGTTTCGGCGGCCTCCAGGCCTTAACCGATGTCACTTTTGATCAGACCGAAGGGCAGATCTTGGGACTCATCGGCCCCAACGGCGCGGGCAAAACCACCCTCTTCAACGTCATTAACGGAGTTTTTGCGCCTTACCGGGGCAAGATTATTTTCCGGGGTGAAGATATCACCGGCAAGCCCTCTTATGAGGTGGCCCGGCGGGGCATGGCCCGGGCCCACCAGGTGGTGCGGCCGCTGACTGAATTAACCGTGCGGGAAAACGTCATGGTGGGGGCTTGCTTCGGCCGGGAAGGACAATCCCTCAGCCAGGCCGCGTCTCTGGCGGACCAGGCCCTGGCCCAGGTGGGGCTGGCGGGACGGGCCGACCAGCCCTCCGGCAGTCTCAACGTGGCCCAAAAGAAGCGGCTGGAACTGGCCCGGGCCCTGGCGGCCCGCCCCTATCTCCTGCTGCTGGACGAGGTGCTGGCGGGGCTGAATCCCACGGAAATCACGGAGATGGTGGCAACCATCCGTAAAATCCGGGACGAAGGGATCTCCATCCTGATGATCGAACACGTGATGCAGGCGGTGATGAGCATCTCGGACCATATCATCGTCCTGGATTACGGCCAGCTCATCGCCGCGGGGAAACCTGAGGAAGTGGCCTCCAACCCCAAGGTCATCGAGGCTTACCTGGGAGACCCGGAAATGACCGCCAGGCTTATGGTCGAGTGAGACAGTTTTTAGTTTTTAGTTTTTAGTTTTTGGTTTTCATTGTCTGGTTTAACTGCAAGATCTTGAGATGCTGCAAGGTCCGATTAAAACCGGGCATTAAAGTCCCCCTTTTTTAAAGGGGGATTTAGGGGGATTTTCCAACGCTATTATAAGTCCCCCGGCCTCTTAAAAAAGGGGCGTTAGCAAAGGATTATCTCTAAAATATGAACCTGTTAGAAATCAACGACCTGGCTTCCGGCTACGAAGGCGTCCAGATTCTCTGGGGCGTGAACCTGCGCCTGGAGAAGGGCAAACTCACCACCCTGGTGGGCTCCAACGGCGTGGGCAAAACCACCCTGCTCAGCACGGTGATGGGGCTCCTGCGCCCCTGGCAAGGCGCCGTCACCTTCGCCGGCCAAGACGTTACCAACTTCTCGGCCCACGCCCGGGCCAAGGCCGGCATGGTCCTGGTCCCGGAAGGCCGCCAGCTCTTCACGGAAATGACCGTCCTGGAAAACCTGGAGATGGGAGCTTTTTCCGGCCGCGCCCGAGGAACCTTTAAGCAAAACCTGGAAAAGGTCTTCGACCTCTTTCCCCGGCTTAAGGAGCGGGCCAAGCAAAAGGCAGGCACCTTAAGCGGCGGCGAACAGCAGATGGTGGCCGTGGCCCGGGGGCTGATGGCCGAACCCGAAATCCTTTTCCTGGACGAACTTTCCCTGGGCCTCTCCCCTTTGCTGGCCCTTACTCTTTTCGAATCCCTCACTACCCTGAAAAAGACCGGCCTCACCATGCTCCTGGTGGAGCAAAACGTCTCCATGGCCCTGGCCGTGAGCGACTACGCCTACGTCCTGGCTGAAGGCCGGGTCCACCTGGAAGGCCCCGCCCGGGATTTGCTGAAGAATGATGAGGTTAGACGAACTTATTTAGGGATTTGATGTAGTCGATGGCGGGGGCTATGCACCTTTAAGCACATTTTTAATGCTAATTTCTTGTTACATTTTCATGAAAACGACAAAAATGAATTGAAAGTTTGAAAATGAACAGATAAAAACCAAATCTACCTAAAGTGAAGATTTTAGATTTTTCCTTTTCTGACTCAAATACTCGTGCAGGCATTGTATAAAGTTGGTCAAGCAAGGCTATACAATCTTTTTCTAATCCACTTCCAGCAGGAAGAAAAAAAACAGATGTTACCTTCTGTTCTTTAATAGATATTACCTTGTTCTGAATTCTACCAGAATCAATTCCAGCTCTTTCAAGCAAATTAACATATGAAGAAAGTGGAATAAGTGGTGCGAAAACTATATTTGTTGGTAACTCACGTTTATTATTAGGAGAAACATCACAAGTATTAGATAAAATAATGCCTAAAATTGATCCCATCTCTCCAGTTTCAAAATTACGAACCAATAATTTGGTCCACGCATCGCCCTGCAATAATTCATCTTGGTGACCATATGAATAGTAATCTGTTTCGCTAACCGGGTCTTTAATAAATTTGTTAAGAGCCTTTAAAAGACCTTCTTTCTGTTCTTCTGTCAAATAATAAGGTATTTGCTCCCTAATTGACTCCGATGTTATTTCCATATTACCTCTCTAAATACGAACAAGGAGGTCCCAGAGATTATCATAAAGAACTTCCTCAAATTCTCTCCCTAGAGGTTCCTGCATTGTCAAAAGCTGTGCATAAAACGATGCGACATTTTCCTCAAAGCTAAGGATCGGAGTCTCGTACTCTCCTGTAAATGAGTTTGTGTATTGTCCAAAAGTGCTTGAACTTTCTTCTATCTTAACTGGTGAACTTAAAAGTAAAGATATATCGCGTTGCGAAGTCTGCCCAACATCTGGTCGCATCATTAAAGTCCCAATCAAGCTCGCTGCTATGACTATCGCGCTACCAAACGAAGTCCCAGGTTCATGTTTGATATCATAATTATCCATAGACTGGCTCCAAGTAGTCAATTGTTTCCTGTGTTAGGCAATCAAAAAACATCTTCTTGTTCTCAATATGTATTGCATCCAAGCGTGTGGGCAACTCGCTGGTGAACTTGATCAAATCATTCGTTTGATGCCTGCAAATGGTGTCTATAGATACCAATGCTCCGATTCGTTTCTGACCCTCTGGCATCGTGGCAGTAGCAGGTACACCGATTTGTATAACATTTATAAAAATATCATAAGGGATTTCAAGACGAACAGTAAATATTTCTTCCTTCAATTTATGGCTACCAATTCTAATATCCATGTTGATCATTTGAATTTGCTTAGCCAAATTTTCGTCCTCTATCACATCAACATATTTTAATGAGTAGCGGTCAAAAGCCTTTACGATTTTGGCATCAACAAGAAGACCAATTATTTTGATAATTCTCTCCCTAAATTCAGACCATCCTGAGTATGGCATCTTACATGCCACCCCAAGAGTGTTGTCCCCTACTAAAATTAAAAAATTATCCCAATGTATCCTCATTAGTGGCTGATAGCGCAAGTTTGGATCATCACTTCTAATTTTGCTCGGAACCTCGGCAATGGGAAGTGAATCAACCACCCATTCTTTTGGTTCCAATTTAGCAAAAAAGAAACCAGGGATAACATTGGAGGCCGTGGTAGAGGAAGAAAAACGGACTTCAAAAATTGCATCTACTAGCGGCTCTTTCTTAAGCTTTTGTGGAAGGGGACGGGCGGTCATTTTTTCCTCTAGTCAATCCGATATAGCGAATTTATAACTAATATATGTCCCGGGCGAATAGGAAGCCAGCCGCAATATAGCAGATGAGCAGGTATACTGCACTTAAAATATATTTTTTGCAAAAATTATTGCGTCTACTTTTCTAATATAGGTGATTTGTCCCTTTTTGAAAATCTCTTTTCTTATACTGGTTTTCCCAATAGACAAAATAAACCAAAAGCATGTGAGTCTGGATTTTCCGTCACTGGGGAGAAACGAAAGTAGCGGACAAATGGAGCCATGCTGCTAAAGCTTCCGCTCTTCCGTACCTCCCTCAACATCTCCAATAAAAAAGCCGGGGGACACGGGCCTCACCCGCCGCGCCCCCGGCTTTTTTATTTTTGCGCCTTTCTTTGCGTCTTAGCGTCTTTTTACAACTTATACCGCTCCTCCACGATGCGTTCCACTTCTTCTTCGCTGGGCATGGTGTCCCGGTAGCCGCCCAGGTACTGGTTCCGCAGCCATCTATAAAGGCTCACGGTCTCGTTGATGCGGACGATCTCGGGAATATCGCCGCTCTTTACGGTCTTGATGTGCTGGTTGTATTGGCCCAGCATGGACACCACGTCGTAGAAGGTGGCCGCGTCCCTTTTGATGCCCCGCTTGAAGGATTTCCCTTCCTTGGGATAGATGCAGTCCGGCGAGGGGTTGCCGGTGATGTCCAGGCGCTGGAAGGGCCTTCTCACCGCCACCTGCCATTTCCGGGATTCCACCATCATCCGGGAGATCATGGGCCCGGCCCAGTCGTGAGTCTGGTGCCCCTGGGGGCAGGCGGAGAAGAATTCCACCAGGGACGGGCCGTTATAAGCAATGGCTTCCTTCAGAATCTTGATGGCGTAGAAGGGGTTGTCGATGGCCAGCTTGGCCGCGTACACGTGGGAAATGGCAAAGGCCTGGCTGATAATCCGCCGGTGCAGGGTGGTTTTGCCCGCGTACTTCCTGCCAATGGGGGAGGTGGAGCGGTCCGAGCCAAAGCGGGTGGCCCCGGATTTTTGCATCCCGGTGTTCATATAGCCTTCGTTGTTGTAAATCACCCAGGTGATGTCGTAGTTTTCGCCCAACGCGTGGTTGAAGGGACCGTTGCCGATATCGTAAATGGCCCCGTCCCCGGCGAAGACGATGATCTTGGTGAGCACGCTGTTGTACCGGTTCTGGTAGGCCTGGTCCAGGCTGAACTTGGAGCCCAGGGCCGCGGCGGACGCGGTGCCGAAGCCGTAGTGGCCCGTAGGATAGATGCGGGTGTTGAAGGGATTCACCAACTCCGAGACCTGATTGCAGCCGGTGGCGTTGATGGTGTAGATGTTGAAGCCGTGGTCCAGCATGTGCTCGATGGTCCGTTTGTTCTTCTCGGAGAGAATCTTCAAGCCCTGGTAGAAGGTGGCGATGCCCTGGGGATGGTTCCGCAGGGACTCGGCCGCGAAGAAGGTGAGCAGGTTGATCACGCCCTCACCGCAACCGGGGCAGAGCGTGTGCTTGCCGGGATAGAGCTTGGACAGCACAAAGAGCACCTGGTGATTAAGGGCCAGTTGATCCACATAGGGGGCCAGTTTCGGGGTATTGTCCCAATCCTTAAAATCTTCAGGAAGAAAATCCTTCTCCTGGACGTCGGTTTTGGCCACCATCTTCAAGGCGTCGGTGGGGCAGACCTGGGCGCACACCCCGCAGCCTTTGCAGGCATCGGGCAGGGCATTGATGTTCAGGGCGAAGCGGTCCCAGGGCACCCCCTTGGGCAGGCTTTTAAATACTTTGAAATACGGCTTAGCGTCGTCATTGATGTGCCGGTCGGTGACCGTGGAATAAAGGGCCGAATCCGGGCAGGACGCGGTGCATAAACCGCAGGCAATACATTTGGCGGGATCATACACCGGCAATTGCGTGCCGATGTAGCTCATGTCCCGGTAGCGGCTGGTGGCCGCGGGCACGATGGGCAGGAAACGGTCCCAAGGAACTTTTTTGCCTTCTAGAATAGGCTGCACCATGCGGCGGTAGAAGAGGGCCTGATAATCATCCACCCGATTCACCGGCTTGATGATCCCCATTTCGTCTTTCTCCGTCAGGGTCACCGGCAGGCCGGCGGTGCCGGGACCCTGGCCGAAGTTCTCCGGCAGGGGCGGCGAATACACCGGATTGCTGGCAACCAGGGCCATGGCTCCTGGGGCTTTCTCGGAGACATGCCCGGAGGCCTGGTCCGCCCCATACTTGAGGAGAGAGATGTTGGCTTCCAGCATCTCCTTCTTTTTGGTCCCTAATTTTTTCTCCAGGATCCTTTTAAACCGCCGCTCGAACTCCTTTTCCGGCAGAATCCCCATTTCTTGGTTGATCAGGCCCAGGATGGCGGCTCCGGGCAGGTTCCGGTTCAGGTGCAGCAGGGCGGCCCTGGTGCCGTCCAGGGTCAGGAGCTTGATGCGCTTGTATTTGATGAGGGCCTGCACCTGGGAGGGAAAAGTGGCCATCACGTCGTAGCAGCTCTGGGTGGTATTGATGACCAGCAGGCCGTTTTCCTTGAGGCCGCCCACATATTCCCGCAGGATTTGGTCTGAGAGAAATTTCTCATTGAAGAAGGCCAAAACGTCCCGTTCGGTCAGCTCCGAACTGTTGCGGATGGGTTGGGAGGAGATACGCAGGTTCATAAAGACCGGCGCGCCTTTCCGGGCTGCGCCGTAGCGGGCTCCGGACTGCACGTATTTGCGGCCCGTGCCCATCTCCTCGGCATAGATGAGGGCCGCGGACTCCAGGGCGGTTTTCACGCCTTCCGCGCCCACGCCGATGAAAGTCATGCCCAATTCCCGCTCCAGGTAGCCGGGCAGGGGCGCGGGCCGTAAGGTCAGGGGACCTTCGATGCCCACATAAAAATCCCGGAGGAAGCGCCGCTTCTTTTCAAAGCAGGACACCATGTTTTCCACCACCGCCGCGGCGTCATATTTATTAAAATCCTTGCTGCCCAGGCCGTAAACCCCGTGGAAGAGAGTGGGCATGTCTTCCCGGCCATAGACCCGGTGCTCTTTCTTGCCTTCCCGGCCGGCGCGGAGAGAAACCTGCAACGCGGCCTGAACATCCGCCAGCAGCAACTGGTTATGGGCGGTGCCGGCCCGCTCCAGCACGCTGATATACTTGGCTTTGCGCATGCCGTAGGCCAGCTCTTCATAGCAAGGGGGATTGAACAGGACCGGCCGTACCACCCCCACCCGATAACCTTTGGCGTCCCGGTAATAATCCACCACGTCCTTAACCACCCCGGCCGCGGAGCCGAGGATGACGACCACCATATCCGCGTCGTCCGTGCGGTAGCATTCCACCACCTTGAGGTTGGTGCCCAGGATGCGGTTCATGACGTTCATGGCCGCCACGAAGCCCCGTTTAAAAAAGCGGTAGGCCAGGTCCTGGGCCACCTGCCCTTCCATGGTCAGATCGGTGTCCGTGAAGGTGCCGGTCAGGGTCCCGTTCTCGAAGTCCGGTTGGTAGATGCGGTTGGGGGGCCCCAGAAAATACTCCAGGAAAGAGTTGGAGAGCTCCTTGATATTTTCAATGGCGTGGCTTTTGATGAAGCCGTCGCCGATGACCATGGTGGGAAGCATCACCTGCTTCAATTCCGAGACTTTGAAGGCAATGGGCAAAAGATCATGCAACTCCTGATTGTCTGCGGCCACCAATTGGGACCAGCCGGCGTTGCGCACCCCGTAAAAATCCGTGTGGCCGCAGTGGATGCTCAAAGAGCCTTTGTTTACCTCCCGGGCCATGACGGTCATCACCACCGGCAGGCGTTTGCCGGCCACGGAAAAGAGATTCTTGGTCTTCAGCACCAGCCCCTGGGAGGAGGTGTTATCCACGTAGCGCCCGCCCTGGACGGCCATGGCCTCCACCGCGGCGATGGCGGAAAGCTCGTCTGAAGGCTGGAAATACATGAGTTCCGTGCCGAACAGGTTTTTCTGGCCGTTGGCCGCGGCCTTGGCGAAAGTTTCGGCGATGGGGGTGGAAGGGGTGATGGGATAACCGCAGAGACCGTCCACCACCCGGGTGAGCACCGAGATGGCCGCCTGGTTGCCGTCCATCAGGACTTCCTGGCGCCGCCGCATGGCCTCCAGCATCTTTACCGGGATATTGACTAGGTCCAGGCTGAATAACTCCTTGGCGTCAAAGCGCTCCCATTCGGTCTGCCAGTCGATGGGGATGACTTGGCCCCGTTTGACGCTACGCAGCTTGTGGTAAGGCATTTGCTGGCGCAAGGTGTCGATGGCGGTTGCGGGTCTCATGGCTGGTCTCCTTATACTTGTCGCGGCTGGTCCCGGCGACTTTGAGTTGTTTTAACTTTTATAAGTATTCTCTGGGATCTCTGCACCCCCATGCGCGGAAAAAAGCCTGGAGGCGGTAAGGTAGAAAAGTCTCCCAATTATGTCCTTATGATTATTTTTATCGCAAACCTGAAGGTATTCGCAAGGAAATATCCATTGACAAATAAATAATTATCCTTCTTTAATTAATATTATATTATTTGAAGGATAATAATGAACGGGTACACCTTTAAAGAATTAACCCCAGGCCAGCGCCAGACCTACCAGGCCGCAGTGGAATTGTACCAGGCGTATCTGGCGGCCCGAAAGGAATGCCGTACGTTCCGGGGCGGCATGCATTGGAAAAAGATCCGGGGCCGGGACTACCTCTACCGTTACCGGGACCGCTACGGCCACGGGGAGAGCCTGGGTCACCGCTCCGAAGACACGGAGCGCCTTTTCGCCGGTTTCACCCGGAAGCGTCGGGAGATTATTTCCCGGGTTCGTAGGGAGCGCCTGGGCCTGCAGGAGCACACCCGTTATTGCCGCGCGGCCCGGGTCCACCGCCTTCCTCTAACCACGGCCAAGATCATGCGCCGCCTGGAAGAGCATCCCCTGGGGGCCAACCTGATGGTCATCGGCACCGCGGCCATTTACGCCTATGAAGGGGCAGCAGGGGTCTTCCTGGACCCTGGCGGCTCACAAAACCTTCTGGCGGCCTCGGCGCGCCGCCTCACCTTGGCCGGAGCCGGTGAGACTTCCTGGGAGGAGCTGCTGCGGCTGCTACGCCGCACAGACCGCTCCTTTGCCCCGCTGCCGGATACGGCCTGCCGGGCCGCGAACCGGGACGGTTTTGTCGTGCAATTAGTCAAATCCGGGCTGAGACGGCCGGGGAAACAAAAAACCGTCACCGTGCCCGGGGCCTTGGCCCCGCTGCCGCCGGAAGCCGGCAATCTCCAATATTTCCTGGCTTCCCCTAAATTTTCCCAGGTGGTCATCGGCCGGGGCGGCTATCCAGTCACCCTGGCGGCGCCTGATCCCCGGGCCTTTGCCCTCCACAAGTTCTGGCTCAGCCAACAGGAGGACCGGGCAGAAGCCACGCGGAGACGTGATTACCACCAGGCCCTGGCCGTGGCCGACCTGGTCCTGCGGTATCTCCCCCAATACGAGTATTTTTCCACGGAATTGGACATGCTCCCCCAGGACCTGGTCCGGAGCGCCTCGCGGTTCGCGGAAGGGGCCGACTTAGCCGGGGAAGAAGACGGATATATGGAGTTTGATTGAGGATAGAAGCTGAGAATGAAAGTCTGCGGGCAGATTAGGGGCCTGTGGGTAGCCGTCTTGCTTAAGCCGCCCCTATCCCCTTTCAACGGTATTGTTTAAACCCTGCCGCACGGCTAGCAGAAATCCGGCCCTGTCCTCAAATAACAGGGCCTTCAGGCATTCATAACTGAGTTTCAGAAATTTCAGATCATCCAAGTGAAGATATGGCGCAGGCCCGCCGCCCAAGTTAATCACCTCCAGGAAATCTGGCTGTTCCACCAGCTTCCGGAAGGTGTCAAGATCATAGGCAAGGGCGGCAAAGAGGTTTTGCAGCTCCTCATCCACTCCCTGAGGCCCCCGCAGCCCCATTTTTAGCAGGACATCCAGCCATCCCCGGCGCTCTTCATGGTACTCCGCAAAACCCTGGTCGGCCATCCAGGTTCCCAGAGTCCATTCCCGGTCCCCGGCAAAACCCTGGCAATAATCGAGCTGGCGGCAAAAGTAATAGTCCACCATGCCCTGCTCGGTGAGTTGGCTGCCCATGGTGATGGGAAAGAGCCGGCAGGCCGCAGGCCGGTTTTCATACACCATACAGCCCTCCGCGCCCAGAAAAGGACAGCCCGGCTCCTCTGTCTTAAAAGGATCGAGGAAGATAATGGGGAGACCGGACCACTCTTCGATTTCCCGCCGGGTGTAGCGCTCCAGAAGCTCCCGGGAAGAAATACCCAGGCCCTGTTTCAGGCACAGAAGGTCATAGGGGCTTAGGATGATGGTGGGGGTGCGGCAACATTGATTGAAACAGGGCAGCCCGGCATGACAATGGAACTGAAAGCGGCTGTCCAGGGTGAGCCCCTGGTCCTTCTGTTGATAAAGGGAAACCGGGGCCGGGTTTTCTCGGGTCATGGATGGAGGGGCCTTTTAGCTCTATTATTGCACAACAACCAGCCCGGCCAGGGTGCCCTTGACGATGTTTTCCGGCTTGTCGTCGCTGCCGATGGGATAAATGTCCCACCCCGCCTGGGCCACCATCTTATAGACGTCAATGCCCACCGCCTCCATGGAGGGCCGGGAGCGCAGGGAAAAGCGGCATTTCTTCCCTTCCATGGCCTGGCAATTCTCCATCTGGCCGCAGAAGGTGTGGCGGCAGGAGCCCGCGCCGAAGCCGAAGGCCAGGTAATGGCCGTCGTGGAAGGCCAGGGACTCCACGTCGTTGACGATCTTATAGACTTCCTGGTACGCGGCCACCCGCTCCTTGATGGTAGCCTTGTCCCGGACGATGACCTCCGGGGGCACTTCTTTGATGAAAAAGACGGCAAACTGGAATTTCTGCAGAATCTCCCGCAGCTCTTCGGGCTTGAGGGTGTTCGGGGGACAATGGGCCCCCACCCCATAGCCGAAACAGCGGGGAATCTGGCATTTCAGGGTCACCCGCTCATCCACCGGGATGTCCGCGGTCTTGATGACCGCGGCTTTGGTGGCTCCTAACTCCAAAGCCTTCTGGCGATACTTCTCCAAGTCTTCCTGGAGGCGGCCAGCGTTCATGTCTACCGTGATTTTCTCAATTTTTCTCGCCATAGCGGTTTCTCCTGGGGGCTGAAAAAAGTTTGGCGCGGGAAGAAAACTCAAGGGAGGGCACTGTGGGGTCGGCTCCCAAGCCCTTTCTTTTATTAATATTTTACAAGAAACTCAAACGGCCTTCAAGGTTTCATGTTTTGTCCGGTTCTCAGAAATCTTCAGCCAAATTCTTCTAGGTCTCAGAAAAAGTTCCAACTTTTGTAGCAAGGGCTACAGCAAAGACCGGAAAAGGCGTTATCATTAAAGAAAAAGCCCGATTGCCCAGGTGTCTGCCATGGAATGTATCTGTAATGCCCAGATCGGCCCGGACCGCGACATAACCTCCATCTGCATAGGCCAATTATGGATTTTTCAAGACCTGAAGCCCCAAGAATTATTAGCCATTACCCAGGCGGCGCAGCGAAAAATTTATCAAAAAGGACAGAGCGTCTTCTCCCAAGGAGATAAAGCTGAGCAGATGTTTTTGCTCAAAGCCGGGCGGGTGAAATTGAGCAAGATAACTGCGGAAGGGGAAGAAATAACCCTGGATATCAGGAAATCAGGTGATTTTTTGGGAGAAACCATGCTCACCGAGGATCTCGAATATCCTCTCAGCGCCATCTGCCTGGAAGACACCCTAACGTGCGGGTTTACCAAAACTGGTTTTGAAAAAATTGTCCTGGAACATGCCAATATCGGTTTACAGGTAATTAAGAATTTAAGCAAACGCCTGGCCTCGCTTACCAGCCGGGTGGGCAGCCTTTCCCTCTCGCATCTGGAGGATCGCCTTTACGATGTCCTGATCAATGTGGCCCAGGAACACGGCGTCAAGAATCAAAAGGGGTATATCATCCAGTTTCCCCTGACCCACGAAGAATTGGGTTTTTTGGTGGGAGTGCACCGGGTCAGCATCACCCGGGCCATGAAGTCATTGAAGGAATCAGGAAAGCTTAAACAAGAAGGCCGCACCCTTATTCTTATTTAACCCTACGTTCCAACCAACAGGAGGAAACCATGATTCTCGCGATCAACGGCAGCCCTAAGCCTAAAGGCAACCTGCAGCGGATGGTGGAAAAGATCGCCCGGGACACCGGGCGTGAATACGAAATGGTGAATCTGGCTAAGTTAAGAATTCATCCCTGCGTCGGCTGCGTTAAATGCGCGGAGACCAACCGCTGTATTCAGCCGGACGATATGGCCCCCCTATACGACAAGATCGTGGCCGCGGATGCTTTGATTGTCGGACCGGTGGTCTATTTCGGCAAGGCCAACGCCTTCACCCACACTTTCTTGGAACGTCTCTTCCCGTTGCGCCACGTGCAGCCGCAGACTATGGGGAAACTGGCGGCGGTGGTCTGCGTGGGGGGCGACGAGGCGGCGAAGGTCACCGGTGAGGTCATCTATCACCTGGAAAGCTATTTTAATTACCGGGTGGTGGGCTCGGTCTACTTTAACAGCGCCACCCCTCCTTGTTTCATCTGCGGTTTTGGGACTACCTGCCTTTACGGGGGACCGGCCAGATGGATGACTCCAGAGGAGTTTGAAAAGTTCACCGAAATTACCCCGGAGATGTTTCAAAGCTTTGAGGATCATCCGGAAATAGTAAAGGGGTGCGAACGGCTAGCCGGCGATTTGACCCAGGCCATTGCGGCTTTGCCTCCCAAAGGATAAGGGCGGCAACCGCGTTAGAAATAAGGCCACAGAAGGATGACAGGCTTTTGATTTCCCTATCTGCCGAAGCCTTATAGGGAGAGGGCCGGGGTACTCCTGGCCCTCTTCCCAAAGCCACTTACCACCATCTCCCGTTATCGCGGCCAGAGCATGAGCCCGGTTTCCGGGTCATTCCGTCGGGTCAAAACCTGGTCCGCGGTATATTCGTGAATGGCGAATTCGCAGGCGAAGACCGGGGTCCCCTCCGCCAGGTGGCCGCCGTAGGCCCTGCCTTCGCCGTCGGCCAGGGTTACGTGCGCGTGCACCATGGGTTTGCCGTCCTTGATGGAGATATTCCCCACCAGGGCCAGAATTTCCAGGGGCTGATTCAGGTCCAGGAAGTAATACTGCCGCTCTTCCTGGTTATAAAACCCCACCCGGGCCTTGGTCACCGCGCCCAGGGCCCGGACCTCCCCCAGGGTGATATTATGCTCCTGGCAGAGCCTTTCCAGAGCCAGGAGCAGGTCGTCGCCCTTGGTGAGGCGGCCCATGAAACACCGTCCCGGTCTGGTGGAGATAGTCAGCATGGCCTTTCCTTTCTTGGGATTTTGAATTGAAATTTTGAGGGGAGGGGAGGCCGCGAGCCGCTCAATAATCCCTCCCTTAAACTCTCTCCCCCAACCCCTTGTTTGTAGGCCGGGGGAGTCGGGGCCGCAGGCCCCGCCTTCCCCGGCCCCATATGCGGGTTGGGAGGGGGGTGTGGGGGGAGGGCCAGGGACCTGAGGTCCCTGGCCCTCCCCCCACAAAATTCGAAATTATTATAGCATAAGCAAAGGCGGCGGAGCC
>Ga0233423_10000264_pt1 | contig 29555 bp, 34 predicted proteins | sample Watercolumn_Mata_FD_180713 | JGI IMG/M metagenome (GOLD analysis project Ga0233423, IMG submission 180713) | Freshwater microbial communities from Lake Matano, South Sulawesi, Indonesia - Watercolumn_Matano_2014_112_MG | ecosystem: Environmental > Aquatic > Freshwater > Lake | place: Indonesia... | reverse complement strand
CGCAGACGACGAGAGGCGCCCTCAGCCTAGTTTTGTCCATCAGCATGATGAAAAAAACTAGGCTGAGGGCGCCTCTCGTCGTCTGCGGTCTTTCTAGTGGCATCGCCTAACCCCGTGGACGGGGGGAATATATGAATACGAGTCACGTGTCGTAATCACAATTTGTTATCACCCATCATATTCCTGGGTATTACTGTGACCGCTTTCACCGTCTTCTTCTTAATTCACTGGCTCTCTCGCTAAAGCACATTGGTAAAATATTGATGACGCCGAAGCTTCCAGCGAAGAGAACTATTAGCCCATTGGAAAAGGAGCCACAGCCTACATTCCGCTCGAAGAAATGGAAGACAGCAAACCCCAATTCCTAAGTAAAACACACACAAACCTCTTGCGTCAAGAAAAAATAGGACCAGATACGCTCCGAAAAATGGCGGGCCCGGAGGGAATTGAACCCTCGACCTACGGATTTCTCCGCGGACGCGGCTTAACGCGTAAGAGTGTCAGCCCAGCTCCGACGATGAACCGGCTGGTCCGCCGCTCAACCTGGCTAAGCTACGGGCCCATTTCTCGATTAAGTGATTAGGTTACTCGTTGAAAACTCTAATTAACCTTTTCCTTTGTTTATCCCATAATTTTTTTGTGAATGGATTTGATTGCTTCGTTGATAATCCATTCTTCTGTTGTGACTATTCCAGCTTCCCAAGAAGCCCCTCCTGATGAGCTGCTGGTGAGGTTCATGGACGACGTTATTGCCACGCTTTTATCGACTACGATGATTTTTGCGTGGACAACATTATTATAATATACTGCTACTCCCTTTTTCAACAGTTCTTGATGATAATAAAATTTTTTTTCAACGTTAAATTCTGATTCAGATATCGGGCGAGTCAAGAGGATTATGGGTATTCTTTTTTGGCCTGCATCCATTAGGGCATTACTTAAGTGACATCTATCAATAAAAGGATTCGCCACAATAATTTCTTCACTCGCTTGCCCAAGTAATTTTATTGATAAATCTTCTAAATCTCTATCCTCGAGATAGTAATGAGTTGATGGTGAAAGATTCAAATTCTTCGTGTATTCTGTGAACCATCGGGTCAAATTCACCCTTTGTTCGTTGTGAAATTCCTTATACTCCCTATACAGGTCTTTCGAATTGACCCATAATTTATCTCCCTTCTTTCTGGAGACAACATGTACTTCTATTAATTCATTTAGAGCTGTCACGAATTCTTCTTGAGAAAGCCCAGAAACAAGAAAGATTTCATTTTCAGATAATATATTATCAACTGTTATTGCCTTAATGATTCGCCCTTTCCACGAGCCCCAGTATTGCGGTGCCCCCATGCCTATTCCGCCAATTATTGAATTTATTCTTATTTATGTTATATAATGCTTGCTTTTTTATTAACAATTGTGTTTTCGAAAATTGAAGTCCACTCAGCATCGTAATGGCTATTAATCCTTTGCTTCAAACTAACTTTATCAAGCGATGTTTGAAAAGGGATTCTGGAGCGCCTTGCTTTGGGTGAACTCGTATTCATCGGGTTGGGACTTTTCGACGAGAACGATGTTTCTCTCCGCGGATTAGATGAAGTGAAGACTGCAGACCACGTTTTCGCCGAGTTTTACACGAGTCTGATGGCTGGTTTGTCTTTGGAAAGGTTGGAGAAGAGAATCGGGAAAAAGGTCACGGTTGTTTCTCGCAAAGCCTTGGAAGAGGAGAATGGTGAGTTTATTTTGTCAAAAGCTGCGGACTTGAAGGTTGCGTTTCTGGTTGCGGGCGACCCCATGATTGCGACGACTCACGTTGACCTCAGGATAAGAGCCCAGAAGCGCGGAATCAGAACACGCGTCGTGCACGGCGCGTCAATCGTGTCGGCGGCGATGGGGGCTTCGGGACTCCAAAACTACAGGTTCGGCAGAAGCGTGACGGTCCCGTTCCCCGAGGGCAGCGCGGCTTCTGAGACTCCCTACAACGTGGTCGCTGAGAACAAGGCTCGTAATCTTCACACTCTCTGTTTTCTGGACGTCAAAGCTGAGAAAAACCAGTTCATGACGGTCAGGGAAGCTCTCGAGATTTTACTTTCGGTAGAAAAGAAGAAGCAACAAAACGTCGTAACCGTGGATAGCTTCGCTGTCGGCTTGGCACGAGTCGGAGCCGAGGACGAAGTCGTGAAAGCCGACTATGTACAGGCTCTTCTGGGCTACGGTTTCGGCGGTCCACCGCACATCATCGTCCTTCCCGCGCCCAAGCTTCACTTCATGGAAGCCGAAGCCCTGATTCATCTTGCAGGCGCTCCTAGACGAATAAATGAAATGGTGGTGTGACAACAGTGAGTGCCGAGGAGCTGGCTACCAAATACATTCAAAAGGCTGAGCGTGCTCTGAACGAGCTCAGAATTACGGACAACAAAGGAAGCCTCGATTCTGGAAAGGTGAAGGCGGTCGTTGACGAGGCGAAGAGATATCTTGAGGACGCGAGGTATTATGTGGCGAACGGTAGATCCGGGACGGGCTTGGCTTCGGTCGCGTACTGCGAGGGGCTTCTGGACGCCCTGCGGTTGCTGGGTTATGTTGAGTTCAGTTGGTAAGGTGAACTAGGTAATTGTCTGAGCAGAAGAAAGGGAAAATTGTCTTGGCTTCGGGTGCCTTCGACCTGCTTCACTACGGTCACGTCTATTACTTGTCTGAGGCGAAGAAGGCGGGGGGCGAGGGCGCGAAGCTGGTCGTCATCGTCGCCAAAGACAAGACAGTGGAGAAGTTTAAGGGCGCGAAGCCCATCATCCCCGAGGACCAGCGGAGGGCGGTGGTCGAGTCGCTGAAGGTGGTGGACGAGGCGATTCTCGGCTACGAGGACATGGACATGCTGAGGGTCATCGAGAAGGTGAAACCCGACATAGTGGCACTCGGCTACGACTATGAGCGGATAGAGCAGATTCTTAGGAAGGTCCTCGACGTGAAGAAGCTCGATATTAAAGTCTTAAGGGTCAGCCAGTTCACGGAGCGGGACCTCGTCAGCAGCTCGAAGATTAAGAGGAAGATAATCGAGAACTACAGGGTCAACGCGAAGTAGGCCTAGGCTTCGTCGTCGTCCTTCTTGCTGAAGTATTTCACGAATTCCAGCTCCTCGTAGCCTAGACCTTTAAACAATTCTATAGACGCTTTGTTGTTTTCCATAATAAGAGCACTGAATATCACGACTCCGCCTCCGCGTAGAATCCTCTCAGTTTCGGCTACTAGAGTTTTTGCTACGCCTTGTCTCCTATAGTCTGGGTGGACGGCGAGGCGGTTTATCCAGCCCTTTCTCCCGTCGCTGCTCGCGATGACGGTTCCTATGAGCTGGGAGCCGGCGAAGGCTCCGACGAAGAACTCGGGGCGCGCCTTCATCTGCGCCTCGATAGACGCCTTGCTGTCTCTCCCCTTGAGTCGAGTTGGCAGCCCCGCGTCCTCCCAAAGCTTAACCATCCGGTCGTAGTCGTTTATGGTTAAGGTTTTGATTTTGAAGAAGTCCTTTTCCTCCATGCCCGCAGGTGAACACGATTACGGGGCGGGTAATAAAATTTTGGTGCCTAGCTCAAGAGGCCAAGCAGAACGAACGTGACGATGCAGCCTGCGATTACCCCGAACGCCGTGAAGTGCTCGTGACCGTGTTCGTGTGCGACAGGAACCAGCTCGTCCAGGGTGATGAAGACCATGACCCCGCCCGCGAACGACAGCCCATACGGAACCAGACTTGAGCTGAATCCCAAGAGGACCGAGGCAGCCAACGCGCCGACTGGTTCGACGAGCCCGGAGAACAGGGCCATCTTGAAGGCTGAGAGCCTCGACGCGCCACTCATGTAGACGGGCAGGGAGATGGCGATTCCCTCGGGCACGTTGTGAAGCGCCATGGCGACCGCCACGATTAGACCCAAGTGCGGCTGGTACGAGAATCCCGACGCTACTGCGAAGCCCTCGGGGAAGTTGTGGAGCGAGATGCCTATCGCGATGAGGATGCCCGCCTTGAACGTCTTGCCGTCGATTATGCCCTTTTCGTTGACCGCGAAGAACTTGTGGGGCAGGGCGAAGTCCAAGACCAGCATCGACAGCGAACCTGCGACGAACCCCGCGGCGGCTACGGGAAACCCCGCGATGTCTTCAGCCTCGTTCATCAACCCGAGGAAGGCAAGCGTAACCATGACCCCCGCGGCGACCCCCATGAGGAACCCCAGCATCTTCTTGTCTGGCTTCCTGATTATTGCGACGAAGCCCCCGATTCCCGTAGCTAAGCCAGCCAGAGTACTTATGGTGACAACCTCTATCAAGTTTAGGGACACGAGAACCGCCTCAATCAACATTAATTCCGTTTTCGGCTTTGGCTTTCCTTACTTTAATGACTGAAGCCAATGACAGCGGAACAGACTTTTTTGCTCCGTCAGTTTGGATAAACAAAACCTTTTTTCTCAAGTCCACGTCCAGTATTTTTACGCGGGTCTGGGGCTTTAGCCCGAGTCCTAAGATTCTTTCTAGGGTGCGTGGGGATTCTTCGGCGAAGCTGCTGACGACGGCCTCCTCATTCCTCCCAATAGACCCTAATGGCATTGTTTCTTCCCCTGTAATCTCGCCTTTTAGCGTCGGTATCGGGTTCCCGTGGGGGCACGTCATGGGCTGGTCGAGGATTTTCTCGATGCTGTCAGCGACCTCCTCGGTCACGCCGTGCTCGAGCTGGCAGGCGGCCTCGTGGACCCGGTCCCACCTCATCTTGAGAACGTCCGAAAGCAGTCTCTCGGAAAGCCGGTGCCTCCTGAGGACTCTGAGGGCGATAATTCTGCCTTCGTCTGTGAGCTTTACGCCCCGGTAGGCTTCGTGCCTGATTAGCCCCTTTCGTTCGAGGCGTTCGACGGTGTTCGTGACCGTGCCGGGGACGATGTTGAGCATTTTCACGAGTTCGTTTGTCCGGGCTGCGCCGTCCCTTTCCTGGAGCCTGTAGATGGATTCGAGGAACTCTTCAGTCTGGCTCGTTACTTCATCGGTCAAGGTTAGCTACCTCATTATTCAATGAAATTACGACTGGTCGTAAATTTAAACTTATTGCTTGATATGTCTACGAATGGTAAAGGCTAAAATCGTTCTATGGTGCTTAAGACCTTTAACGATAGGAGCTTAAGGCTAGGGTTTGAGGTGTTGGTTGTGGAGAAGCACAGTTTCAGGGAGCGCTGGACGAGGTCGCTGGTTAAGGCGCTTTCGTACAGGGTCTTAATCATTATTCTGGACTTCACTGTCGTTTACCTCTTGTCTGGGAAGGTTGAGACCGCCTTCTGGTTCATGCTCATAAGCAACTTCTACACGAGCGCGGCGTACTTCGTCCACGAGAGAGTCTGGGACGCCGTGAGCTGGGGGAAAAACGCGCTGCAAAAATCTTCAGGCAAAGAAACTTCTCAGCCAAAAGCCAACTAGGTCGCGGAGTGCTAAGCCAATGTTAAGGGTCGGGTTCCACGTTTCCATCGAGGGCGCGCTGGACGAGGCAGTAGACAGGGCGGTGGAACTTGGTTGTAATACTTTCCAGATGTTCACGCGGACTCCCAGGGCTTGGGCTGCCTCGGAGCTGGACGAAGCCGAGGTCAGGGCGTTCGTGGACAAGGTGAACGGGTTCGACGTGAAGCCCGTCTTTGCCCACGTTCCTTATCTTCTGAACCTGGCTTCAGCGAAGCCGAAAGTCTACGCGAGGTCCGTCGAAATCCTTGGGGAGGAGCTCGGCAGGTGCAGAAGGCTCGAAATCCCGTTCCTAGTCACGCACTTGGGCAGTCATCTGGGTTCAGGTAAGAAGGTGGGCTCCGACCGCATCGTCGCCGCCGTCGACAAGGTTTACAGGAAGGGCGAAAGCGGCGTCATGCTTCTGCTTGAGAACACGGCGGGAACGAGGCACAGCATGGGCGGCAGGTTCGAAGACTTGCAGCGCATATTCGACAGTTTATACCGCCCCAAAAACGTTGGGGTCTGCTTCGACACTTCGCACGGGTTCGCGGCTGGCTACGACCTCAGAAGCGAAAGAGCCGTCGACCGGACCCTGCGCTCGTTCGACGAGATTATCGGTTTTGATAGGCTTAAGCTTGTCCACCTGAACGATTCTTTGGGCGGGTTCAATTCGAGGATTGACCGCCACCAGCACATCGGCAGGGGCGAAATCGGCGAGGAGGGCTTCAGAGCCATTCTGCACAGCAGACTCGCGGAGCTGCCCCTTATCATGGAGACTCCTTGGGAGGAGCCCGGGAGCGATGTCGACAACATGAGGAAGGTTAAGGAGCTGGCTGGAGAGCCATGACGGGGCTGATGCGTGATGCCTGAGAAGAGGCGGTGCGAGGGCTGCGGCGTGGCTCTGTCGGACGAGGACGTCATGAAGATTCAAATTGAAGACGGCTCGTGGGAGACGGTTCCCCTGCCGCTGTGCCCGAAGTGCTTCAAGGAGTCGCTAATAAAAAGTGCCAAGAAGGAAAGGCAAGAGAACCGTTGAAATTCCATTTGGCCGGGTGTTAGGTTTTTAGGTTCGTTCGTCGTCATTTTCGTGTGGTGTCAAGAATTGGTTCTTCCCGTTAAGGTGTTCGAGATCACGGAAGACGTGGACTTCGGGTTCATGGTGCAGAAGCTCAAGAACTTCCGCGAGGAGGAGTCCTACAGCATCGAGTCGGGGCAGGAAATATCCCTAATCAGCGAGATCCTCGACCTCAAAGTCGAAGGCGACCTCATTTTTGGAATCTTCAGCAGGGACTTCGTCGGCGCACGGTTCTACAGGCGGGAGCTCGTCGAGACCCCGGGGACCGAGGAGGCGCCCTTCTGGATCGTCTCGTACGACAAGCGCAAGTTCCTCATCGTCATGGCTCCCTCGGTAGCACGCGGCGTGAAGAAGCTGCTCACGGGGACCGTGGCGAACAAGCTCAGCAGGATACTCTTCATCCAAATTGGTGCTATTGTCGAAGTGAACATTCCCAGCGACGTCCTGCGGGAGCTGCACGAGTCGAATCCTGCGGCGACGAAGCTGATCTGGTTCGACAACGTGGACATCCCCGGCGTCGAGAAGCTGTGCCTCGCGGGCTCGGGCATCGCGGACACTACGTTATATAGAGACTACCTGAAGCACGGGCAGATCTGGTACGCGGTGTTCGAGGCGCAGAAGAGGGGCATCGTCATCGGCATAACCCGCAGCTGCACCGTCACCCTGTTCAGTAAAAGCACGGTCGGCGACCTAATCCAGTACATACAACAAGACATACTCAAACTCATACAGTAGAACCGGAAAAAATAACATTCTTAAGGTTATTGTAGGTTTTCAACCATTATTTCATTTGTGAATAATAAATAAAAGGTAAATTCATCTATATATGATGAAAATGTCACCATATGCAGAACATCCTGTCTTTGAAAAACCTGATGACCCAGATGTAAAAATATGGAGATATATGGATTTTACGAAGTTTGTTTCAATGCTGGATAAAAAAGCATTGTATTTTACTAGAGCGGACATTTTAGCTGAAAAATACGATAAATTTGATAGTTTATATCATCCTGAATTTGTAGAGAGAACATTGAAATTGTATTCAGATAAAAAAACTAAAAAAAGAATTTTACATTTTTTCAATGGACAAAAAGAGTTTCGAAAGGAAAATATCATAAATTGTTGGCATATAAATGACGATGAATCAGCAGCTATGTGGAATACTTATAGTCATAGAGGGTATGGAATAGCAATACAATCAAGTTTTAATAAACTGGTTAAGAGCTTTGACGTTTTTAAAGAGAATGAGGTGCATATTGGAAAAGTTTTTTATTCTATAGATAAATTGCAATTTGATAATGCATATTTTCCATTTATGGTAAAACGAAAATGTTTTGAATATGAAAACGAATTGAGAGCTGTAATATTAAATATTTGGTCAAATTATTTTAAACGGGAATTTGATGACGAAAGATTAAGTCATGAAGGTGAATATATACCTGTAGATTTAGGGGTTCTTATAGAAAATATTTATCTAGCACCAAATACTGAAAAATGGGTTTCTAATGTAATAAATTCTATTTTAGGTAAATACGATATGAACGTTTTAGTGCAACCTTCTATTCTGGATCGTGAGCCGCATTATAATTGATGTACAAACAATATAAAAAAAGTGAGGAAAAAATAATATTGACTGTTATTTTAAAAAATATCCTGATAATTATGACTCCAAGTAATGTGTCCTGAAAAAAGAACTAACAATGTAAAACAACACTTATGGTTTTATTTTTTAATTTGTTGTCTCAGCCGTTCGTAGAGGATGATGGCTGCTGAGACGCTGACGTTGAGCGACTCGATTTTGCCCCGCATGGGGATTCGGACGACGCTGCCGCATTCTTCGAGGAGCGACGGGCTGACGCCCCTGTCTTCTCCACCGAGTATGAAGGCTACGGCTCCCGTGAGGTTCTCCGTGTAGTAGTCTTTGGTTCCCGTTGGGTCGACGCCGACAAGTCTTATACCATTATCTTTGAGGAGCTTGGCTGCGGTGTGGAGGTTTTCGGTGAAGAAGGGCACGTGGAGGCTTCCGCCCATCGAGGCCCTGTGGACGGCGGGGGTCAGCTCGGCGGCTCCGTGCTTGGGCACGACGACGGCGGACACGGCTGCGGACTCGGCGGTCCTGAGGATGGCTCCGAGGTTCTGCGGGTCCTGAACCTGCTCGAGGAGCAGCAGGCACAGGTCGTCGCTCATCGTTTCCACAATTGCCTCCAGCGACCTAATCTGGGACGGCTTCACGACGGCTATCACGCCCTGGTGGCGCCTCGTCTCGGACATGCCGTTGAGCTCCGCGATACTCGCATAGTTGACTGGGACGCCGACCGCCTTCGACAGCTCGACGATTTGCTGGACTTTCTTCTCGTTCTCGGCTTCCTTAGCTATGGTTACCTTGACGGCGCGGCGGGCCTTGAGAGCCTCGTAAACGGGGTTCCTTCCCTCAACCTGCATCATACACCCAATTCTCCTATGAACTGAAACAATCTGAATACGCCAGACTGATTATCCCAAGTAACGGCATGGAATGGTATGTTTCTCCTACTGAAAAGCCTTAGCCAATGGGCTCGTTATGGAAAAAAGCTCGATTCATGTTTCTAAACGAACGTGCACTCAGGCAGTTAACGGAAAAGAGAGGAGTCCGGTTTATTTGCCGATCTTCTTCAGGTGCTTCTCTTTCTTCTTCAGGTTCTTCTTCGCCAACGAAGGCATCCCAAACCACCCTGTAACACTAGAACAGAGAGTGCCGCGGTATAAAAGGGTTAAAAAAACGTCCAGTCCGCTTTGCCGCCACGAGAGGACGCCGGTATCATTCTATTTTTCTTGGGATTTGCCTTTGACGTTCTTAGCTTTTTCGAGGTAGTCTTCGCGGGGCGGGTTGAACACGTCGAGGAACAGGCTAGGTTCGTCGCTTAAGGAGACGACGCTGTGCCTCTCGTTGGGCTTGAACCAGTAGAACATGCCCTCCGTCACAACGGCTTTGTCAGTCTCGGTGCGGAGCTCAGCCTTGCCCCTGAGGCATATGCCCATCTGCTCGTGGCGGTGGCTGTGCATGGGAACCACGGCTCTCGGCGGAATCGTCACGCGCAGGAACATGACGTTCTCGCTGCTGAACACGATTCTGCCCTCGACTCCGCTGAACAGGCTGAGCGGCTTCAGGACGCGGGCGTCAACGACTACCAAACAATCATCCTCCAAACACTCACGCAACAACGCACCAAACCTACGCAAAACAAGCATAAAGAACTAACCCCTAAACAGCCGCCCGCAACGCGACACAAACCAAAAAACAAACAGTTCGCATCACCAGAATTTACGCACCAAATCAGATGGAGCCTGCTGCGGCGTTGTTTGATGATGATAATTGAAAAAAGTTTGATGATCGAATCAGATGGGGTTTAGGGCAGCCCATTTGTTAGACAAAATCTGAAAGTCGATGTTACACAATACGGGACAGGTCCTAACGGTATGTTGTTCAAACAAAAAAACCTAATGTTGAACAAATCAGACGGGTCTCCGCGCATCGTCATATGAGCGGAAGATTCCGTGAAGGGGGGTGGTCTCAGAGTCCATAAGCGAAATATTTACGCGCCGACCACCTTTCTGAAACGTCGAATGAAGGCATCCGTGCTCAGGTTAAAAGGTGGAAACGATGGTCGAATGGCTCGAAGCCTCCCGCGTGCTGCTCAGCCTCTTCTTCCTCGCCCTCTGCTCGTGGTACGACTACAGGACGAGGGAAGTCACAAACAAAATGTGGCTAGCCTACGGCCCAGCGGGCTTAGCTCTGCTCTTGCTACAGCTCTTCACGGACCGCACGCTGAGTGGGAACCCAGTCCAGCTGGTGGCCTCCATAGGAGTCACGACCGTCATCGCCTTGGCGCTCTTCTACACGGGCTTCTTCGGAGGAGCCGACTCAAAAGCCCTTATCTGCCTGTCCCTTACGCTGCCTGTTTACCCCGCGTTCGTCCACGAGTACGTCACGGTCCTCGTCCCCTTCTTCCCATTAGCAGTCCTTGTCAACTCCGTCCTAGGCTCGTCGCTGCTCGTATTCGCCATCGCGGCTTACAACCTGAGCCGAAAACTCGTGAAGGGCGAAAGGCTGTTCGAAGGGCTCGAGAAGGAGCCGTTCTGGAGCAAAGCCGTCGCCTTCGCAACGGGCTTCAGGATAGACTCAGAGAAGGCAAAAGGTGGGTCCCACTACATGCTGCTGGAACGGCTTTCGAGGACGGAGGACGGCACGGTCGCCCGACGCCTGAGGGTGACGCCCCGCCTGGAAGACGACGAACAGAAGGAGGCTCAGCAGGACGAGCTCCTGTCCGAGCTGAAGGGGAAAATCTGGGTCACCCCCGTCTTGCCCTTTCTGGTCTTCGTCACCGCGGGATTCATCGCGGCACTCGCGGTGGGAGACTTCACTTCGTGGCTCATCCTTCGGTTGTTAGCCGTTTGAAAAATCCAGAAAGGCGCGGTTAAGGCAGGTTCAGGGCGTCAACCGTGCTTCTCTGCCCTTTCAGGTGCGCGATGAAAGCTTCAGCTGACTCGAACTGTCTAAGGAATTCTACGCCTTTGTCTGTGAGTTTGTACGTTTTTCGACTGCTTCCCTCAACCGCCACGACTAGGTCATTGCTGATGAGCGTGCCCAGGATTCCCATGAAGGGCTTCCAAGCCAAGTTGCACCTGTTCCTGATGAGCGTGGGCTTGTTGACGCCCGACCTTATGGTCTTCAAAACGTCAACGTAAATCTCCAGCCAAGACCTTCTCACCGTCATGCGTATCCGCGCTAAGAATGTTGTGCAGCGATTTTATCTCTTGTGTCCCCACAGACGCCGTGCCCGCAGTTACTACCTTCTGTAGTTCCACTCTCTCCGCGAGTACTTCTCAGCCTTCAGCTCCTCCGCCTTCTGCGCTTCAAACTCGGTCAAAACCCCCGGCGCCAACCTGATTCCGAAGGACGCCTCGAACCCTCTTAGAAGAGCACTCTTCAGCTCGTCGAAGCCCACGTCCCTCCCGAGAACCGCGCGCAGCGAGGTGACCCGTTCCTCAACCGATTTAATCATCTTGTCCCTTATTTTCTCGTTCGGAACCTTCAGAACCGCGAACATCAGCATGGGGTCAACCTTGAGAAGAATGGTGCCGTGCTGGTGGACAACGTTCAGTCCTCGGGTCTGGGCGTTGCCGGAAACCTTCCTGCCTCCGACGACGATGTCGTTGATGGGCTTGAACTCGGCCTGGACCCCCAACAAGCGAAGCCCATTGACTATTCCAGAGCAGAGCGTTCCGTAACTTTCCTGAAAGTCCGCGGAGACCAGACGGTGGCTTTGAATCAAGAACATACTGTAGGTCAGTTCTCCGTCTCTGTCGTGGTAGACGGCTCCGCCGCCCGTCCGCCTCCTCACGTAGCCGATGCCCCGCTTGTCGCAGGCGTTTGTGTCAACCTCCTCGTCCATGCCCTGAAAGTAGCCGATGGAGACAGCGGACGGCTCCCACCTGAAAAACCTCAACGTGTCGGGCACAAGGCTCCTTGACCGCGCGACGGCAATAGCCTCGTCCAAGGCCATGTTGTAGAAGGCGTCGTGAAGCCCCGTGTCCAAGAGCCGCCACTTCTCAGCCACTACTTTCACCAGCCATCACGATGCACTTGGCGAAGTCCCCCGGAGCAACGCCTAGAAGGACCGCCTCGTGTTTTTTTATGAAAGCCTTGACGCAGTCTGCGAGTGCATCCTCGTCCAGTTTTGAACCTTTTAGCGTTTTTTCGAGGTCGTCAATCATCTCCTCGGGGTGGAGAAAAAAGTCTCCCGTAATCCTGACTTCTCTGATTCTGTCCCCTTCGGACTCGAGCTGGACCTTTACGAGTTTCCCGCCCTCGACCTTGATTTGCGCTTTACCCACCTGGGTTCCGTCTCTCCTGCTGAACCAGAATATGATTTGCCCTCGTCTTTTTTTGTGTTTTCAGGTTGCTTCAGGACGCGGCGTCTTTTTCTGCCAAGTTGTTTATCGCCAGCCGCAGGGCTTCGAACACTTCGTCCTTGTCAAGAAGGTCAACGTCGATGATGAGCTGGAAGGGCTCAAGGTCCTCGCCGAGGTTGAACCCGTAAAGCTTCTTGTAGATTACTTTGGTCTTGGCTTCCTTCTCTCTGAGAGCCTTGAGAGCGTCCTCTGAACCTAACCCGTCCCTTTCTGCGAGACGTTGAGCTCTGACCTTTTCTGAGGTTTCAAGCCAGATTTTAAACCCTCCCTTGAGCAGCCACGGCATCGCCCAGCTGTCCAGCACCACCCCTCCCCGTCTAGCCCAGCCCAGAAGCTTTTCGTCGACTTTTCTGTCAATGTCGAGGTTGCCCAGCCTTTCCTCGAGAAACTTGGCTCCTTCAGCCGTCTCCCACCAGCCTTCGCCAGTTGTTCTGAACCCCATTTCGACCGCCACGGCTTTAAGCGCGTCGCCACCCGAGTAGTACTTGAGACTGTAATGCTCTGCGAGCCGTTTGGCTACGGTGCTTTTTCCTGAGCCAGCCATCCCCGACACGCAGATGACGAGTTTATTCTTTTCAGCCTTCTTTACTGGCTTCTTGTGCATTGTTCAGTCCACGCCATGCCCTATTTGGTGGTCCCAAGCGGGGACCCCATTCCTGAGCCCATTCCGAAGAGGCGTTGAAGGAGGGTGCTGCTGAAGAACGAACAGATGAAGTACCACGCTATGAATGGCATCTCGTACGGCACTGCGCTGCTTGAGTCCATCAGGAACGGGATGAAGAACGGCGAATATGCCACCTTCTTGCCCAGAATGTAGGAGCCGAGGACCTGCCACATGGCGAAAAACATCACCATTATCACAGCCATGCTGACAAGTTGCCCCTTCATCATCTTGCTCTGAATCTGGTTGATGCGTTTTTCCTGTTTCCTAAGTTGCGCGGTGAGCTTCTTGTCGCCCGTCCTCTTCGCCGTCTCCTTGTCCGCGTTGTACCGCTTCATCTCTTCCTGCCACCTGGCAGTGTCCTTGGGGTCCACAAACCTCATCCTGATCAGGAACGACGCGAGTGAACTTACGAGCGTCACGACGAACACGACGACCGCGTAGAAGAACGGCGTACTGAACAACCCGATCTAGCCTCCGAGGAACCGCCTCAAGCTTGGATACATTTCTTCGACGCGCTCCTGCATCAGCTGCTGGTAGTACTGGTAGACGATGCCGACGGACAAGAGGATTCCCGTGCCCGTGCCGAAAGCGCCGAAGAAGTCAGCAACCACCGCGAGTAGTCCCACTATCAAGCCTCCGAGGATCGTCACTGCGGGTATGTACCTGTTCAGCAGGGACTCGATCGGCTTCTCGGACCTTCTGAAGCCCGGAATCTGCATTCCCGAGTCGACGAGTTGGCTCGCGACTGTCTTCGGGTCCAAGCCTCCGACCTGAAGCCAGACCATGGAGAAGATGACGCAGAACACGACGAGTATCGCTGCGTAGATGAGGTACCTGAAGGGGTCTGCCATCACGTCGACGAATCCCTTCGTTGGCGACGTCACGTAATAGGCAAGCCCGCCCGTTGCGACTGGACTAGTGCTTGTGCTGCTTGTCGTGTTGAAGGTCCCGATGAGGCCAACTATGTTTGCCCAGCTACTTTCCTTGTAGTTGTTCCACAGGAGCTGACCCCACAAGACGACGTTTCCGAATAGGGCCGAGGCGAAGATGACTGGCAGGTTAGAAACGTAGAGGAGGCTGATTGGGTACTTGCCCCTGAAGCCCCGGAACTGGGCGTGGGCGATTGGGAGCTCAACCTTGATGCCCTGAACGTAAATCACGAAGAGGAAGACCCCCACCGTTGTGAGGAGGCCAACTATGCTCGGCCACCCCGAGGAGCTCAGGATGAGCCTGTCGAATGAGCCGCCTGACATCGCGGTCTTTATTAGGGCTGAGAAAATGCCGAAGGGTCTGGAATATCCGTCCGATTCGCCCACGGTGTAGTACTGGAAGCACGACAGCATTATGGTTTGGGCGACTCCCGCGAGGATGAACAAGCTGATTCCGCTTCCTATTCCCCACCCTTTCTGAACCATCTCGTCGAGGAGCATCAGCAGTATCCCAGCAATCATCAGCTCAGTGAAGATAACAATCGACTGAACCATGGGCAGCGTGCTGTATATCCCCCAAATCAGGTAAGCCGAAGCCTGGAATGCCGTGAATATGATCGAGAAGATTTTGCTCACGCCGGTGAAGAGGGAGCGGTCTTCGGGGTTGGAATTGTCAAACTCGATAAAGTTCGAGCCAGCCAGCATCTGAAGAATCAGGCCCGCGGTGACGATGGGTCCGATGCCGAGCTCCATCAGCGAACCCTTGGTTGAGGCGAAGATTATGCGCATCGCCGACACCTCCTGCGTCGCCTGGAGCCCGTACAGAGGGACGTAGCTCATTACGAGGTAGATTATGAGGGCTATGGCTGTCCACATGATTTTCTCGTTAAACCCGACTTTACGTTCTGGAGCCCTGACCTCTGGGAGAACCTTCATCACGGGCTCGAACGCTTTGAGGAATCTTCCGGGCAACCTCTTTTTCCCTCAGCGGCTTTTTGTATCTTGGTTCATGCTTATGTAACTATTTGCGTTGCGTTGTGGGCTCGTTTGAACGTGAAGTCACGCGGCTTCGGTGGCTTCGGTTACGACTTCACCGTTTGACCCTTCGATTTTCTTCTTTGCCACCTCTGAGCACGACGGAACCTTAACGGACACTGGGACCGAGATTTTCCCCGAACCCAGCAGCTTGTCGTAGCCCATTTCCTTCAAGTCAATCGTGACCTTTTCCCGTTTGCCTTTGCTTGCCTTCTGCATCTTGTATGCGATTTCTTCGAGCTGCTTCAGGTTTATGATGTTGGCTTCCGTCTGGTTGGGAGGCTTGAACTTGTCTTTGCTGAAGTGGTCAGGCTCGTACCTCTGTATGTACGTCCAGCCGTGCTTGTGCATCCCTGAGTGACCCTTCCCGCCCCTGGAGCCGCTTTTCCTGTGCTGGCCAATCTGCCCCCACCCGTGGGTCCTTGAGCCGCGCATTTTCCTGACCTTTCTAAGCCTGTGTGGCATCCCATAATTCCTCTCTCATTTTTTCATATCATGCGTTTTATGAGCTCGTTTATGGCTTCTCCCCGATACCCGGATTCGCCGCCCGCCTGGTAGCTCTTTTTGACGGTTTTCTTGTACCCCTTTCTTGGCGGGTGAAGCCTGAAAACGGGTTTCACGTCTTCAAGGTTTTTTAGCTCAACCTTGTTTCCGTGAAGTGCTTCTGCGAGTTTCTCAACGGTTTCGTAGCCGAGCTGCTTGACCTTTTCGTCTGTGAGCTTCCTGTTGCCCCTGGTTCTGCCCCTGGTCTTCAGGAGGTTGGCGATTGTCTCGACTGTTGGCTCTCCCCACGCGACGTAGCTTTGGGCTTTATGCAGCATGCCCAGGTAGCTCGGTCGGTCGTCGACGAGGGTGGCGTTGCAGTTGTGGTACAGGTTCAGCATCCTCATCGTGTCGTCGGTCTCGCCCCTCAGGTCGATGGTGCCTCGGATTCGGACGACAGCCAAGCACTTCTGAGCCTTTTCCATCTGCGTTACACCCAATCAGTCGGCGTGACGACCTCGAACGTCTTCTTGAGCGCCTCGAAAACAGCATATGCGAAGCTCGGAATGGTCCTAGTTGAACCGTAGCTCTTCGTCCAGCAGTCCCTCACCCCTGCGAGCTTAAGAATCAGTTTGGCGTCCTCGCTCGCGACCAGCCCTAAGCCTCTTGGGCCTGGGATTATTCTGACCTTGACAGAACCGCGTTTGCCGACGGTTTCGAACGGCATGCTGTGGGGTTGCCCGCATCCGCATTCCCAGCTGCCGCATCCCCTTCTGACGATTGTGATGTTGAGCCGCGCGTCGGCTGCGGCCTTCTCGATTGCGTTCCGGACCTGGGCGGCTTTGCCCGCGCCTAGGCCGAGGTATCCGTCTCGGTTTCCGACGGCGACTATGGCTTTGAACCTTGACTTTTCGCCTGCGTCCGACTGTTTCTGGACGAGGCTCACGTTGATGACTTCCTCTTCAATGTTTGGGAGAAGCATGTCCACTATCTGGGGCTCGCGGACCTTCATGCCCTCGGCGAAGCTTTCCTCCAGCGAGTTGATTTTGCCCTCAGAGACCATCTTTCCGAGTTTCGTGCGTGGCTTCCACTGTTGGAGCTTCTCCGCCTTGTCTTCCTTGCGCGGTGGTCGTCTTCTTCTGCTGCTCAAGTCTTTCACCCAAATGATGACCTTTTTGGCGAATTTCGCGTCAATTTGGTTAAGGTTATTTTTCGGTTTTCAATGAATGAATGAGGATTGGCAATTTAAACTTATCTAATTCATTGTATATGCGTGGATATTAGTAACCTTCATATTTCGTGAGCTAAAATAGGCGCAGCTGAGTCGGAAGCGCAGACTGAATGCGGACTTCAACCCAAAAAGTTACCAGCTTCGGAAACGAAAGGTCGCTGCACTCAGCCGTAAAAAACTGGGTTGCGATGCCTGGGGACAGGTTCGAGGCGGAGGTGGACGGCTTCGTCGTGGACATCGTCCGCGGCGACCTCCTGATCGAGGTTCAGACCCGCAACTTCTCAGCCATCAGGAACAAACTGGACGCGCTGGTCAAAAACCACAAGGTACACCTCGTCTACCCGATTGCCATGCGGAAAAGGATAGTCCATGTTGATGGTGCCAGTGAGAAGCTGACGAGAAGACGGCGGTCTCCCAAAAGGGGCAAGCTGATCGACGTTTTCGACGAGCTAGTCAGGATTCCTTGGCTCGTGAAGGAGGCGAACTTCGAGCTGGAGGTCCTCTTGGTCGAGGAGGAGGAGGTCCGCTGCGACGACGGACGCGGGAGCTGGCGGCGACGGGGAATCAGCATCAGAGACCACAACCTCGTCAAAGTGGTCGGCAGCACAACCTTCAAGGGAGTCAAGGACTACCTCCCTTTTCTGCCCGATACTTTGACTCAGCCCTTCACAAGCAAGCAGCTGGCTGAAAGCCTCGGGGTTTCGCTGCGCCTAGCGAGGCGGATGACGTACTCTCTCCGCGGGATGGGCGCCCTGCAGGTAGCGGGGAAAGCTGGTCGCGCCTTGCTGTTCAAGGTTTCTGGGTGACTGAGGGGTTTCAAACTGGTCTGTTTTGTTCAACACTAGGTTTTTTGGTTTGAACAACAAACGGAAGCCTGATAGACCTGTCTGTTTTGTGTGACATCAGAATTTTTATCTTGTGTGACATTTTACGTTTTAGACCCTGTCTGATTTGCTCAACATAATCTTTTTTTGTTTGAACAACATTTGGGCAGCCTGTCTGTCTTGTGTAACATCAGCTTTCAGATTCTGTCTAACAAATGGGCTGCCCTAGACCCCACCTGATTCGATCAACAAAATTTTTTCAATTATCATCATCAACTTCAGTCCCTGACCTGTCTTGTTTGGGGCGTAAATTTTCTGTTGTTGTGAGGCGCAAATCCACGTTTTTGTTTGACTTCATTCAACGTTCAAGTCTCGCGGTTTTTCTTTTTGTTGTCATGCTTGTTTCCTACAAGCTATTTATGGCGAAAACGGTATTTTCCTATGGTGTCAACATGACAAAGACGACGAAGGTCAAAGAGCCCGAGTTTTTGTCAGTTCATCCCGTCTCAAAGCGGGTCAGGCTTTACGAGAAGTTCGAGCTCCGAATCGACCTGAACGCGACGTACGCCAACCCGTTCGACCCTGAGGAGGTTGAGTTGTTTGCTGAGTTCACGTCTCCCTCGGGCAAAGAGTGGAGGATTCCGGGCTTTTATAACCATTCGGGCTGGTTCAACCTTTGGATGGTTCGCTTTGCGCCGACGGAGAAGGGAGCCTGGAAATACGTCGTCAAAGTCAAAGACAGGGTGGGCGCAGCTAAGAGCCAACCCGACACCTTCGAGGCGGTTGACTCGCAGCACCACGGGTTCGTAAAAATCTCGGCGAACAAGCGTTACCTGAAATATGACGACGGCTCGTCCTTCTACGGCGTCGGAATGTGGTACAACGACGGCTACGACGAGTTCAACAAGGGATACATCACCGAGGACAGGCTTGACGACCTCAAGCGGCGGGGCGTCAACTTCGTCAGCTTCTTCCACTCGCCCCTCGAGACCATGGGAACGGGTCTGGGTCGGTACGACCAGAACAGGTGCGGGCGGCTTGACCAGCTCTTCGAGTGGTTCGAAAAGCGCGACATGCACGTTTCGTGGAACGTGTGGTTCCACTCGCACCTTTCCCAGGACGTTTGGGGTCCCTGGGGGGCGCAGTACAGGCACAGCCCTTATCACTTGGTGTCTGAGGCGGTTGACCTCTTCGGCAGCGAGGAAGCCTGGAAGTTCATGGAGAGGGTCTGCCGCTACATCGTCGCCCGCTGGGGGTACAGCCGTGCCGTTTTCCTGTGGTTCATCATCGACGAAATCAACGGCACCGAGGGGTGGCAGTACGGCGACAAGAAGGCCGCGGAGGAATGGTGCCGGAAGATGCGCGACCTGTTCAACAAGTACGACCCCTACGGGCGTCCCACGACGGGCACCCAGAGCGGGGGCATCGACGAGTGGTGGCCAGGCGGCTATAGAATCTTCGACGTCGCATCCCGCGAAATCTACGAAGCTCAGGGTCACCCGATACCGAAAACGGGCAAGCTCGACTGTGCTGGCGAGAATCCTCTGCAGTTCAGCTACCGCAACTACGCGCTTCAGATACAGAACCTGTGGAAGGGCTTCGACAAGCCCGTCATCGTCGGCGAGTGCGGCTGGGACCACACGTACTACGAGCCGGGGACTCCGGGGTACCTGTCGATGTACCACAACGCGCTGTGGGTCAGCCTGGCGAACGGGCTGTGCTGCACGCCGTTCTGGTGGGCCTACTCGGAGTGGATTAACGACAGCGTCGTGACTAGCCAGATTCGGCACTTCGCGAACTTCGTCTCAGACATTGACTTCGCGCATCTATCCCTAAAGCCTGCAAACATTAAAGCAGGCGACTGCGACGCTTGGGCGATGAAGAGCGACAGAACCGTCTTCGGCTGGGTCGTGAACCCGCGGGTCAGCGTCGCCAAGGAGTCCTTCACGGTCTCTGGGCTGAAGGATGGGGACTACGAGGTGCGCATCTACCACACTTGGCGGGGGCAATACCTAGACGCGGAGACGGTTCACTGCCGAGAGGGAAAGCTCACCGTCACGGTTCCGGAGCTTACGAGAAGCCAGGACCACGCCTCGTACATCGGGAACGACGTCGCCTTCAAAATCGTCCCGAAATGACGAACACAGTGAAAAAGTATGCTTGACTGCGTCGGCTTGGGGTTTCACTGCGTCGACCTCCTTCTGCGGATAGACGTGCTGCCTTCCTTCAGGGAACACCGTCACTCGCGCGTGCATAACTTCGACATGCAGGGAGGCGGACCCGTCTCGACCGGACTCGCTGCGATGGGCAGGCTTGGCGCAAGGGTCGGGTACGTGGGGAACGTGGGCGACGACCACTGGGGGACCGTGATTCTGAATGAGTATACGAAATACGGCGTGGACATTAGTCGCGTATTTATCGAGAAGGGAGGCACAAGCCCATGCGTCGTGGTCCTAGTCGAGGTCAGCACGGGCGAAAGGGTCTTCATGGTTCTCCCGTCGAACCTGCCACCGCACAAACTCACGAAGGACGAGAAAGGGGACATTCAGGACTCGAAATTGGTGTTTCTCGCCGGCTGGGGTGACGATGTTGCTGAAGCCGCGAAGCTGGCGAAGAGAGCCAGCATACCCGTTCTGGTTGACGGCTTGGCAACTGGGGGCTTGAAGGGACTCGTCGACGTGGCGATTTGCGGGGAGGAACACGCTTATTCAGTGACGCGCACGAACGACCCTGTCAAGGCTGTTGAGAAGCTATCCAAAGGCGGGTACAGCACAGTCGGAATAACGCTGGGCTCGAAGGGCAGCATCTTCAAGACGGAGGGAAAAATCGTCAGGCAGGAAGCCTTCAAGGTCAAGGTCGTCGACACCACGGGCGCGGGGGACGTTTTCCACGGCGCCTTCGGTTATGGGCTCATCCAGGGCTGGGACGTCCAGAAGACAGCTGAGTTCGCCAGCGCTGTTTCAGCTCTGAAGTGCACGAAGCTCGGCGGGAGGGCGGGGATTCCGACGCTCGAAGAGACCCTGACATTCATCAGAGAGCACCAGAACCCTTAACTACGGTGGCTTGTGAAAAATTTATTACGAACGGGGCATTCAAGAGATAAGCGACAAAAAGGCGAGGAATGAGTTTGAGCAGCATCGGGAAAAGCATGAGACTAGGAAGAATCATGAAGCCCGACGGCAGAATCCTCATCACCCCAATGGAGGCTCTGTGGGACAGACCGTGGAACGAGGTCTTCGATGAGGTGGTTGCTGGCGGAGCGGACGCAGTACTTGTCACTTACGGAATCCTCAAGCAATACTACAGGCACGTCATCGGAAAGATACCGTTCATACTGACCATTCCCGTTGACGCGCCCTGGATGGTCGAGCTGGCGGACAAGGTGGGAGCGGACGGCGTTAAGGTCCACTTTTTTGGCACCTTCAGGGAGCTCCCCGCAAACAGGGTCGCGGAGATAGCGGACGAGTGCGACAAAAGGGGGATGCCGTTCCTCTTCGAACCCGCTTTGATGGAGAAGGGCGAAATGGACTCTCGACCCGAAATCTTGAAGATTGCGGTGAGGCATGCGGTTTCGCTGGGAGCCGACATCGTGAAGATTTACGGTACCCCCCAAGTCTTCGGCGAAGCCACGAAGGTGTGCCCCGTGCCGGTCATCATGGCGGGCGGTCCCGCGACCACGGACAAGGAGACTCTCGAGATGATTAGGGGCGCGATAGACAACGGCGCGTCTGGAGCGGCTTTCGGCAGAAGGGTCACAGAGCACGCCACGCCGAGGAAGATTTGCAGGGCAATCTACAAGATAATCCACGAGGACAGCAGCGTGGAAGAGGCGCTCAAGGAACTGGAGTAGCACCGCAGCATTCGTTCATCCTCCAGGAAAAGGTTATTCCGCGTTTCCTGCGCGTTTTAACGAAACCTTAAAGGCAAAAACGGGTATCATATCCGTATAATAGATTGGTTCAGTCTTGGAGGATAATGTAATGAGAAGCGTCAAAATTGGTTTTGTCCCGTCGCATCGACCACTGTTCAGGGACGACGCCTCAATCGCGATGCGGAACCGGACGCTGAAAGTCCTTTCCAGCCTCAAAGGCGTAGAGGTCATCGTTCCCGATGAAAAATTGACTCAAGGCGGTCTGGTCCGAGACGACGAAGAGGCAGAATTAACTATCGAGCTGTTCAAGCAGGAGAAGGTCGAAGGACTGGTAATTGGGGGCATGAACTTCGGGGACGAGGTTTCAGCGGTTTCCGTGGCTTCAGCTTTCCCGAAGATTCCCAAGCTGGTCTTCGCCGTCAAGGAGGAGCGAACCGTCACGGGAAACGAAAGGCGAGACTCCTTCTGCGGAACGCTGTCCACAGCCTCGGGGCTATATCGCAGGAATCTTCCGTTCCTTTTTGCAGGAGTCTGCCTGCCCGAAGAGCCTGCCTTCAAGAACTCCGTAAAGAATTTTGTGCGCGTCTGCAGCGTCGTCAACGGCTTCCTAGGCGCGAAGGTCGGCTTGGTCGGTCCCCGCCCCGAAAGGTTCGAGACGTGCGCGTTCAACGAGGTTGCGCTGGTGAAGGAGTTCGGGCAAAGGGTCATCCCGGTCTCGTCCGCGGACATGTTCTTCGCCGCCGACAAAATCTCCAAAGACGACCCTGAGCTGCAGGAAACGATTCGGGGAATCAGCCAATCCGACGTTGCTGAAGTGAAAAAAGAAATCTTGGAAAAGATGGCGAGGCTTGAGTGCGCCCTCCGCAGGTTCGCTAAGGAGAAGAAAATTGCGGGGATGGGTATTCGGTGTTGGCCAACATCCATCATGTCCTACGGAGTCTTGCCGTGCCACACGATGGGACGGCTGACGGATCAGGGCTACATGTCCTCGTGCGAAGCCGACGTCTACGGAGCGCTTTCGATGGTCCTGCAGTACCTCGTTACGTTGCAGTCTTCGGTGCCGCACTTCATCGACTGGACCGTCCAGCACCCAACCCTTAAGGACGTTTTTCTGGCTTGGCACTGCGGGAACGCGCCGCCGACGCTTGCCTGCGAGGGCTGCAAGGTTCAGGTTTCAAACTTCGGCGCGGGCTCGTTCAAGCTGAGGACGGGCGTGGTCACGCTGTGCCGTTTGGCTGAGTACGACGGAGTGTTCAAGCTCCTCGTTACGAAGGGCGAGGTCATATCGGACGAGGCGGTCCCTCAGACTGGGAGCTGGGTTAAGGTCCCCGACCTCGAAAGGCTCTATCGAACTTTGGCTGAGGAGGGTTTCGTTCATCATGCCAGCATGGTCTTCGGAGACTACGCGCAGCCTCTGATAGACGCGTGCAAATTCCTCGGCATAAAGACGGTCGCCGTGTAGGGAGGAAAAGCCATGGAGCCTCCAATAAACGTCGGCGTCATCGGGTACGGGTACTCGGGGAGGAACTTTCATTCGTACCTCGTCGGCTTGGAGAAGCGGTTGAAGCTTTATGCTGTGTGCGCCCGTAACCCCGAAAAGAGGAAACTGGCGGAGAAGGAGTACGATGTAAAGACCTTTGGCAGCGTCAGCGACATGCTTGAGGACGATAAAGTTCAACTTGTAGTCGTGGCTACGCCCCACAACACGCACGCCGAGCTCTCAATAAAAGCCATGGAGGCAGGCAAGCACGTCGTCGTGGAGAAAATCATGTGCATGAATGCAAAGGAAGCCGACGCCATGATCGAGGCAAGCAAAAAGAACGATGTTATGCTGACAGTCTTCCACAACAGGCGGTGGGACGGCGACTACCTGACCGTGCGGAAGATACTCGACGAAGGCGTCCTCGGCGACCCGTTCCTCATCGACGAGTCCATCATGTGGTACAACGACAACATCGACCCTAAGAGGTGGCGGAGCGTCAAAGAGCTAGGCGGCGGACCCCTCTACGACTGGGGAGCCCACCTCATCGACCACGCCGTCCAGATGGGCAAGGTCCCCGTCGACCGCGTCTACTGCTACTCGACAAGACGCAGGGAGGAGGTCGATATCGAGAGCTACGTCAAGTGCCTCATCCACTTCGAAAGCGGACTCACCTACGGCGTCGAATACAGCGACATGGCGAGGATAAACAGGCCAAGATGGCACGTCCTCGGAACCCTTGGCGCCCTGACCAAGACTGGGACGGACCCTCAGGAGCAAGCCATGAACGCCCGAAACATCGACGGCGCGGTGGAGAGCCCAGAAAACTACGCTCTGGTAAGAATAATCAAGGAAGGCGTCGTTTCTGAAACCAGAGTCCCGACGGTTCGCGGTGACTGGAAGCAGTTCTACAGGAACGTGGCTGACCACCTCGTCGACGGGAAGGAGCTCGCCATCAGACCCGAGGACGTTAGAAGAGTGGTCGCAGTTGCAGAGACAGCTCTCAGGTCGGCGAAGGAGCAGCGGTCGATAAACTGCAAAATATAGCGGGAATTGTGGTTCAGTTTCCGTTCCATCAGATGCGCATTGTCTTCAGGCACACGGGCATCGAAACTTTTGTTACCTTCCCCGTTGCTGTTAGTTTGCCAGTTTGCTGGTCCATCCTGAAGGACACAATTGTGCCCGTGTCTTGGTTCGCAGCAAGCAAAAGGTTACCGTCGGGGGTAATCATGAAGTTCCGCGGCGTCTTCCCCTGTGTCGATTCGTGTCCCACGTATGACAGTTTCCCCGTTGCCTCGTCTACGGAGTAGATGACGACGCTGTCGTGCCCGCGGTTCGAGCCATATACGAAACTCCCGGACGGGGCGACGTGGATGTCGGCGCACGTGCTCATGCCCCTGAAGCCCTTCGGAAGCGCGGGGACTGTCTGAATCTCTTTCAATAAGCCACGTTCTGCATCGTAGGTGAAAGCGGTTATCGTCGAGTCCAGCTCGTTAATTAAATATGCGTACTCGTTGTTCGGGTGGAAGGCGAAGTGCCTTGGACCAGCGCCCGAGCGGATTTTCGTCCACGGTTCGTCGTTGGGCGTCAGTTTCCCTTTGCTCGAGTCGAGCTTGTAGACCATGATTCTGTCCAGCCCGAGGTCCGCCACGAACGCGTACTTGTTTGACTCGTCCAGGGTCACGGAGTGGGCGTGGGGTCCCTCCTGCCTCTGCTTGTTGACGCCTGAGCCGTGGTGCTGAACGAAGTCTGAGGCGTCTCCGAGGCTCCCGTCCTTCTTCGTGGGCAGCACGGCTACGCTTCCGCTCGAGTAATTGGCTACGAGGACGAACTTGCCTGTTTTGTCGACGCAGACGTGGCAAGGGTGCATCCCCAGCGACGGCATCGTGTTCAGGAACCACAGCTCCCCTGTTTCCGAATCGATGGAAAAGGAGCTCACGGCGCCTTGGGGCTTGCCCTCGTAGTCCGCGGTCTCGTTCACCGCGTAGAGGAATCTCTGCTTGGGGTCAACTGCCAAGAATGACGGGTTCGCAATTCCTGTGGCTTTGCTTATGGGCTGGAGGACGCCGTTGGAGGTGTCCAGCTGGTACACGTAGATTCCTTCGCTTCCGCGGAACGTGTAGGTGCCGACGTAGACGAGGACTGTTTCAGCCATTGTCTTTCACCGAAACCAATTTCAAAGTATGTTTTTTATTTTCCATAAAAAGGGAATTACGGTTTCATGCCTGCTTTTCCGAGGAACCGCGCGTTGGCTCCGAGCTCCTCCTCGATTTGAAGGAGCCTGTTCGCGGTGGGTCCCGTTCCGCCTTCCCTCATGTGCCCCGTGCTCAGGCCGACTACGTAGTCCGCTATGTCCGCGCCTTCGCCCCGACTGCTGCAGGGCATGACTCCGTAGCCGTGGCTGTAGGCGAGCTGGACCATGTCGAAGGCTTCGGTTATCGTGCCGATCTGGTTTACTTTCAATAATACTGCGTTGCAGGCTTTGGCTTCGATTCCGCGCTTGACGCGTTCGATGTTCGTGGTGAATAGGTCGTCGCCGACGACTTCGACTCCGAGCTCCCTCGTGACTACTGCGTGCCCCTCGTAGTCGACCTCGTCAAGCGGGTCCTCGACGATGACGAACGGGTAGTTCCTCACCATTTCCTTGTAGAGCTCGATGAGGTTCTCCTTAGTCTTGTCCTCCTCCGAGAACAGCCCAACGAACCTGTCCTTTTTTGGCTCGTAGTAGGTTCCCGCCGCAACGTCGACCTGTATGCCGATTTTGTTCCTGTACCCCGCGCCGTTTATGGCTTCGGCCATCAGGTCCCACAGGTCCTTGTCGCTTTTGACTGCTCCCGCTGGGATGTGGGGCATCGTCATGACCGACGAGACTCGGATTTTGAGCTTCTCGCCGACGAGCTGGCTGAACCGCCTGTCGATGTCCCAGCACGCGTACGACGCCTCGGAGAAGTTCCTGAACCCGTATGCCATGAACGCGTAGCTCGGCTTGCCGCCTGACCGCTTGCCTCCGCCGTACCTCTCGCTTCCAACGACGCAAACGACTCCGGCGACGGGCAGTATGCAGGCGTTGACCCCGCCGATGTGCTGGTACAACGGTATCCCGAGGCTTGCTGCCCCCGCCTTAAGGGCTGCGGCTGAGACGCTTGCGGTCGCGTTTCCTCCGAGCTTGGTCTTGTTCGGCGTGCCGTCCAGCTTCAGCAGCGCCTCGTCGACGTCGCGCTGCCTCGTGGCGTCCAAGCCCTTCAGTGCGGGCGCGATGACCGTGTTGACGTTGTCGACGGCCTTCTGGACCCCCATCCCCGCCCACCTTTCACCGCCGTCGTAGGCGAACTGGACCTCGTGCTTGCCGATTGAGACCCCCGCCGTGGCAACGGCTATCCCCGCTTTGCCGTCCTCTGTGGTGACGGTGGCTTCGACCCCCGGGTGACCGCGCTCCGAGAAGATTTGCCGTGCGCGGACGGACTTGATTCGTGAACCCAACTTGCGACTCTCCTGTTTATCCGTTGATGGCTTATTTCTATTGTCGGGGCTGTGCTTATTTCGTTTTGCTTAATGCCAGAGTCGTTGAGGCGCCTGTTTTGTGTGACATTGGATTTTTCCGTTTGCGTGACAATACGCGAGACCCGTCTGATTTGCTCAACATAATTCTTTTTTGTTTGAACAACATTTGGGTAGGACTAATCTGTTTTGAGTGGCAAAAATATTTTGCGTTTGAGTGGCAAATTTCCACGAAAGACCCTGTCTGATGTGGGGCGCAAATTTTTGATTCGTTCAATGGAATGCCTTTTTGGACTGGGGGTCTGGACGGTGGGTTCATAATTTGTATATTAATCTGCGCTTCATGTTCGGTTTGGCTGAGCAGAAATGATGACCCGCTCCAGGCTCGAAATTTACCTTGACCTTTTAATCGCGGTCTCCCAGAACACCGACCTCCTCACCATAGCGGACAGGGTGAAGCTGACTGTCGCGGCGGCGAATGTCCACCTCACGTTCCTCATCACTCAGGGCTTCGTGGAGACGCGGTTCACCCCAAGCCACAGAATCATCTACGAGCTGACGACCAAAGGCGCCGAAGCGGTCTCAGCCTTCATGCAGCTCTCCGGGCGCACAACGCCTGCTTTAGAAAGGCAGTTGACCACATAAATTCCTAATCCGCCGTCACTGCTACAATTTAACCTTTTTTTGGGTTGCGACCCACGAGTAGGTTGAAGGTTTTCCGCTCGTTCCCGTTTTTATCAGTATGTTGATTCCCTTGCGGTGTTTGAGCACGGTGCGTCGGTTCCTCAGGTCGTTGAACTCGTAGTGGTTGACTGCTTGTTCGGGCGTTTTTCCTCCTTTTACATGGCGAGGTACGAGGCGGTTGCGTGCAACTTCCTCGGGGCATTCCATGAAGATGCCCAGGTCTGCCCATTTACGTAGTTCACTCCAGCGTGGCCTGTCGAGAAGCAGGTAGTTCCCTTCCACGACGACGATTCCTTCGCGGATTACTGGAATCGCGTTCGGAACAGGTTCGTGGGTTCTCCTGTCGTATTCGGGCCACATGGTCTTTCCTCCCTCGTGCAGCTTCTTGAGGTTCGCTTCTATTTCGTCTATGTCGAAGCTTTCCGGGGCTCCCTTCACCCGGTACAAAGGCACGGCTTCGCCGTCTATATTTGTCATGCGTGAAATGAGAACCGCGTTCGAAAAGTGAAAACCGTCCATCGGCAACGACTGAATCTTGGTCGCGAAGAATCCTTTTTTGGATAACCTCTCCCACAACTTTGCTAGAGTAGTCTTTCCGCATCCTGGCGGACCGGAAAGGAAAACCACAAACCGTCCGCCATGCCTGCGATGTAATTCTTCGACTTCCTTAAGGAGTGGTAAATGCAACGTGTCCAGTTCGTGCTTTGTCACAGCTATCCGCAACTTGTAGCCTGCTAGGTCGAGTGTAAAGTGAACGGAGTCCTTAGCACATTGTTTGTTAGGCCGTGAACGAACCATTTTTTGACGTCTCTTCGTAATTGGGTGCAATCAAGTATATACATTAAGACATAGGGCAAAGAATTGGGATAAGCCTTGCCTGCACTTTCTTCTGACGGTGCGTTAAGGTTTACCTTAATAACCTTTCTATGCTGCGCCGATTCGTAAACAAGAACGGGGATTCGGCTAACAAGCGTTCACGATAGCATTTTCCCTAGAAAAGAAAAAGAGGGGAAGCCAGCTTTTACGCTGGGATGTCTAGGTCTTTGTCTTCGGCTAGTCCCTTGCCCGTGGTTTTGTCGAGTATTATGCGCTGTTCGACCATTGCAACGAGCTTCCGCGTCGACACGACCACGTCGGGGCTTACCGAGATGCTGTCGATTCCGCTCTTGACGAGGAACTCGGTGAAATCCTGGTAGACGCTTGGCGCCTGCCCGCAGATGCTGACCGTCTTCCCGTCCCTGTGGGCGAGCTTGATGAGCAGTCGTATCGAGCGTTTGACGGCGAGGTCGCGCTCGTCGAACAGGTGGGCGACGGTTTCGTTGTCGCGGTCGCACCCAAGAACCGTCATGGTCAGGTCGTTGCTTCCGATGCTGTAGCCGTCCACGTACTTGTTGAACTTATCAGCGAGGATGCAGTTGCTCGGGATTTCGGCCATGAGCCAAACCTTGAAGTCTGGGCCCCTGACCAGTCCTTCCTCCTCGAAGATTTTGTCGATTTTCTCCATTTCCTCGACTCGCCTGCAGAACGGAACCATGACGTGGAGGTTCTTGAGCCCGTACTCCTCGCGGACCTTCTTGACGGCTTTGACCTCGAGCCTGAAGGCTTCGATGTACTTGGGGTCGTAGTACCGCGAAGCGCCCCTCCAACCCATCAGGGCTGAGGGCTCAACGGGCTCGTACTTGTCCCCGCCCTTCAGGTCCCTGTACTCGGAGGACTTGAAGTCGCTGAACCGCATGACGACGGGCCTAGGATTGAAAGCGGCGCACAGCTTCCTGAAAGCCTCCGCCAGACTGTTCACCACCTTTTCGGGGTGCCCTGACTCGATGAGGTAAAGCGGGTGCTCGCCAATTTCGCTTGTCCAGACGAACTCCTGCCTGAGCAGGCCGATTCCGTCGGCGGGCAGGGCGGCGACCTTGTCGGCGATTTCGGGCTCCCCGAGGTTCACGTAGACCTTGGTGCCCGTGACGATGTACGATTCTGCGACGGCGACAGCTGCTGGAGCCTCCTTCTTGGTTGCCTCTTCGAGTACGCCTTCGTAAACGACTCCGAGCTTGGCGTCAACTGTAACCATAATGCCGTCCGGTATGGTCTCGGTCGCGGGTTTCCCGCGGGAAACGGTGCCCACGATGCACGGGATTCCGAGCTCGCGCGAGACGATGGCGGCGTGGCACGTCATGCCCCCCGAGTTAGTTACGATGGCTGCAGACTTGCGCATGGCTGGGACCCAGTCGGGCGCTGTCATTTCGGTGACCAGGATTTCGCCTTGCTTGAACTCGTTGATCCTGTCGACGGTCGGGATGACGTGGACCTTGCCCGCGGCCATTCCGGGTGAGGCTGGTAATCCTTGGACCAAAACCTTCCTCTCTGTTGTC
>Ga0233423_10000262_pt1 | contig 29806 bp, 23 predicted proteins | sample Watercolumn_Mata_FD_180713 | JGI IMG/M metagenome (GOLD analysis project Ga0233423, IMG submission 180713) | Freshwater microbial communities from Lake Matano, South Sulawesi, Indonesia - Watercolumn_Matano_2014_112_MG | ecosystem: Environmental > Aquatic > Freshwater > Lake | place: Indonesia... | reverse complement strand
TGGAGGAGAGAATATAATCAAGAACGACCCCACAGTGCACTTAACTACCGGCCGCCTGCGCCTGAGGCTTTTATGCTTGTGGGACTAACTTAAGATGTGGTACAACTATTGGGGGCAGGTCACCTGCATTATCTGTGTTGCCAAAACTGCGAGCGGAGTCACCTTGTTCTTAGTAGATGGCAGGAGCCCAGGTATAAGCTATACCTTGCTTAAGACAATCGACGGTGACAAGCAATTTGAGGTTATATTTGACAAGGTCAAAGTGCCGAAGAAAAATATCCTTGGAATGGAAGGGGAGGGAAATCTTAAGCTGCGTGAGGTGCTGCGAAAGGCAGCGGTAGCCAAGTGTATTGAGATGGTCGGTGGTTCTCAGCAGGTCATTGAAATGACTGTGGATTACGTCAAAGAACGTAAACAGTTTGGACTACCAGTAGGAGCATTTCAGGCAGTTCAGCATCACTGTGCCAACATGCTCACCGATATCGACACATCGAGGTTTATCAGCTACAAAGCAGCCTGGAAAATCAGTGAGAGTCTTCCTTATGCTATGGAGGCATCAATGGCAAAAGCCTGGGTAAGCGATGCCTACAAACAGGTTACCAAACTGGGGCATCAGAGTATGGGTGGCGTGAGCCTGATGGAGGACCACGACATGCCGCTATATTCGAAGCGAGCCAAAGCAGCTGAACTTACACTGGGTGACGCTGACTTCCATCGAGAGGTGGTAGCTCAAGAACTGGGACTGTAAGACGAGGTTCAGCCTCTGGCAGGCTGTCGTATTACTATGCTTAAATAAGCGTTAGGTGTAGAGACAGCTACACAGCTATTTCAGATACTGGTCAAAGAAATCGGCAACCATTTCGGTTATTGCCGTACGGCTTGGGTCGATGGTTCCACCAGCAGGTGCAAAGCCGTGACCAGCGTTTTCTACCATAACCATGGTTGCTGGCACGCCGGCGGTTGTGAGGTGGTCATATAATATCTCTGATTGGCTTGGCGGTACCAGCGTATCCTTTTCTCCGTGGAGGATGAGAAATGGCGGGTCATCGCCGGAGGCCCAGGTTACCGGACTTGCCTGCTTCACAATATCTGAATTGTGGTCTGTGGTTCCGAATACCTGCTCCAGTAATCGTGTGTTGGCTCCCTCGAAAGCCACTGTCAGGTCAGACGGACCAAACATATCTACCACTGCTTGAACTCGGCTTGATTGGTCAGAATAGCCGCCGTTGCCTTCGAAGCCAGCCGCAGCATCGGTTACACCGAGTAGTGCTACTAGATGACCGCCGGCGCTGCCGCCCCAGGCGCCGATACGGTCGGGGTCGATGCCATAGTTTGCGGCATTCTCTCGAAGGAAGCGAACAGCGCATTTAACGTCCTCTATCTGCGCCGGAAACTTATATTGGGGTGCCAGACGATAGTTGATGGCAGCCACAAGGTAACCCCGGGAGATAAGTTCCGGTATCTCTGACGTTCCAGCTCCAGCTCTCTTATCTCCTTTGGTCCAACCGCCGCCATGGACGTAAAGAACGGCAGGCACTGTACCCTCAGCAGCTTTAGGATAGTAAATATCCATCTTCAGTGCTACGCCATCAGCCACACCGTAAGTGACATCTTTTTCCACCTTGCCCAGCTTGGTGGGATTGGTTGCTGCTAGTGCACGTGGGTCGACTCCCGGATTTGCCTGTTCCCAGGTTTCATAGGCATCAGCCATCTGTGAAAAGGTAGCCCATTGAACTGAACCATTCTGAAGCAGGGGGTCGACCGCTTCGGTGAGGAACTTGTCGAGCACTGCATACGGCTGTGACGAATTGTCTCGAAACTCACCTGGGTGAATGGTGAAGTGGAAGACATTTACCTTGCCAGGCTGTGCTGATTCAACAGAGCGATAGAGTGAGTCCTTTAGGAACTCGAAGTAACCCTCGTCTCCTCCAGTATTCTTAGCCCGGCGCATGGAGGCGAAATCAGTGCGGGCATAGTCGCCCTCGGGCAAAAAGATTATCTTGCCATTGGGGTCATGCTGGGCAAAGCCAATGACGTCGGCACCATCAGGACTTGCTGCCGGACGCCAAGGATTTATGCCGATGAGGCTCTTATCCGTGGTCTGTGTCTGGGGATTTTTCCAGTCGCTCATCACTCTTAGTCCTGCTTGGGAAGCAGCCTCGAGAAGGTGTGGATACAGGTTGCCGCCGCTCCAGTAGCCTACTTCTGTAGCGCCGGCTTGCTTGATTAGACCGATCTCCTCTGCCATCACTGCCGCCCAAGTCGATGCCGGAAGCTGCTCGGAGTTCTTGCCCAGATGGGCATCTTCATGGAAATGCAGGGCGATTTCATGTCCATGTTTCTCAAAATCGGAAAGAATGGTCTCACCATCTTTAATGGCAACCTGGGTAAATGGTGTTTGTGCTTGAACAGTTAGCTTTCCGCCATGCTGCTCCACGATGCCGGCTATTGTCTTGAGGTCCTGGATATGGCGCTGAAATAGTTGCGGGTTGTGATAATCTTGGCGGAATAGTATAAAGGGGCTTTGTGCACTGCCGCCGACAATCTGGCTGGTGGTGGCACCCAGTGGTTCGATATGTATGCCGATGCCGAAAAGCAGTAACGCCCCGTCTTCTGGCTGAGGTGGAGTTGTTTCGGCTAGCGCCGGAGATACCGAGAGTGTGCAAGCCTGGGTAAGCAGCAGCGCTAAAATCGCCACTATAGCAGGACCGATTCTTAAAACCTTATTCATTGCGGCAAACCTCCTATTATGCAGGCTAATCTTAGTATAAAGGTAGATTGTTTCCGCGGTTTTGTCTGTGTGTAAAACTTTGGTAAAAACCAATAGTTTATTGCTCAAAGTCTAGTGTCGAGACAAAGCTAAGGCATGAGCTAGCTATGGCCAACAAAAAGTGCTATTATAGTGCCTCATTTATGGGGACCGAATTTAAAGCTATTGATTCAGGTACTGTTACCTCTCCGCAAGGTTTTCTGGCTGGCGCAGTCAATGCAGGTATAAAGGGACAGGCAAAACCAGATCTGGCTATACTGTGCTCAGAGAAGCCTTGTGTAGCTGCTGGCGTCTTTACTACTAATTCTATCAAGGCAGCACCGGTAATTATTTCTCGGAAGCATTTGAAAGATAAAAAAGCCCAGGCAATAGTGGTCAATTCAGGCTGTGCCAATGCCTGCACCGGCGATTTGGGGATGGCGGATGCTGTTGAGATGGCAAGTGCAGTAGCTGGCAAGCTAGGACTGCCAACAGATGATGTTCTGGTTGCCAGCACCGGAGTTGTTGGTATGCCGTTGCCTATGGAACGGATTCGAGCAGGTATTAGTCAGATTGCTTTGACCAAGGATGGTGGACATGACTTGGCTAGGGCAATGATGACCACTGATACTTTTGCTAAAGAGATAGCTATATGCGTTGAGTCAGAGCTGGGAGGGTTTAGCATTGGTGGTGTGGCTAAAGGGGCGGGGATGATACATCCCAACATGGCTACCATGCTTTGCTTCCTAACTACTGATGCGGTGGTCGATGCTCGCTTTTTGCAGTCGGCGTTGCAAAAAGCAGTGGATGCTTCCTTTAATATGATTACGGTTGATGGCGATACCAGCCCCAGCGACACGGTGGTGATTTTGGCTAATGGTCTAGCCAAGACAAAGACTATAAATAAAGACAATGGGACGCTTTTTCAGAAAGCCTTGGATGAAGTTTGTCTTTATCTGGCTAAATGTGTAGCCCGAGATGGTGAAGGTGCCACAAAGCTTATAGAGGTCATTGTAGAGGGTGCAATGGACGGGGCGCAAGCTTGCTTGGCGGCTCGTACCGTAGCTAGCTCGCCGCTGTTTAAGGCAGCTATTCACGGCAATGATCCTAACTGGGGGCGTGCTGTAGCAGCGCTTGGTCGGAGTGGTGCAGAAGTCAATGAGAGGAAACTAGAAGTTTATCTGAATGATGTTTGCCTCATGAAACAAGGCTCTCCTTTACCTTTTGATAAGCAGGAAATGAGCAATGATTTGGCTGGCAAGGAAGTATCGGTGAGATTGTGCCTTAACCTCGGTCAGGGCAAAGCTGTAGCCTGGGGGTGCGACCTATCTGAGGAATATGTTACTATAAATAGCGACTATACAAGTTAGCTACGGCTCGGGAGATAAACGAATGAACCCTCTGGCTATCAAGATTGGCGGTAGCACTTTAGGCAGCGCTGATACCACCGTTGAAGACTTGGTTACACTTCAAAAGAGAGGAATACCCTTGGTGGTAATTCACGGTGGTGGTAATGCTGTCTCTGATTGGCTGGGGCGATTGGGTATATCTACCAGCTTTGTTAAAGGCTTAAGGATTACTGATTTGGAGACACTTAAAGTAGTTACAGCGGTACTGGCTGGCTTAGTAAATAAAGAGCTGGTATCAGCTATCTGGCGCTCAGGTGGCAAAGCTGTAGGCTTGAGCGGTGCTGATGGCGGCTTGATTCTGGCGAAAAACAAAACGCCAGAGCTAGGGTATACGGGAGAAGAACTGAAAGTCAACGTTGCTGTAATAGAGGTATTATTGAAGGCTGGCTATATACCAGTCATAGCACCGGTAAGTCTTGGCTTGCTGGAAGGCGCGGACATGGATACGAATTTGCTGAATGTTAATGGTGATACTGCGGCTGGTGAAATTGCTGCCGCTTTAAAGGCGGAAAAGCTTATCTTTCTCACCGATGTCCCGGGCCTCTACGATAATTCGAAGAAGCTCATTCACAAATTGAGCCCGCAAGGTGCCAAGGAGATGATTGAATATGGTGTGGCTTCTGGTGGTATGGTCGCCAAGATTGAGGCTTGTCTTCTGGCGCTAACTAAGATACCCGTAGCTCGTATTATTGATGGCAGGGCACGTCATGCCCTGCTTGATGAGGTCGAAGGCAAGGGCGATGGCACTACAATAAGTTGGTAAGATGGAAAACTGGCAGGAATTAGAACAGCAATTATTTATGCGGATAACCAAACGGTTGCCGGTCACACTGGTTAGGGGTCAAGGTGCTCGAGTTTGGGATACGGAGGGCAAGGAGTACCTGGATTTTGTTGCTGGCTGGGCGGTTAACAGTTTGGGTCATTGCCATCCGGTAGTTGTCAAAGCGCTGACAGAACAAGCGAAAACTTTAATACAGGCATCGAACCAGTTTTATACCATTCCTCAGTTGCAACTGGCTAAATTATTGGTTGATAATAGTTGTCTTGACCGGGTTTTCTTTTGCAACAGCGGAGCCGAGGCTAATGAAGGGGCAATGAAGCTGGCTCGCCGTTATGGCAAGCTTCACCTCGATGGAGCTTATAAAATTATCACCGCTTATGGCTCTTTTCATGGTCGGACACTGGCTACTGTGGCGGCCACAGGGCAAGACAAGTTCCAGCAGCCGTATATCCCACTCCCGGACGGTTTTGTCAATGTAGATTACGACAACGTTGAGGCAATCAAAGCAGCAACTACTAATCAAACTTGCGCGGTGATGGTGGAACCTATTCAAGGTGAGGGTGGAGTTAATGTGCCTGATGATAGCTATCTCAAGAAAGTACGAGCCTGGTGTGATGAGAAAGGCATTCTGCTTATTCTGGATGAGATTCAAACCGGTATCGGTCGAATAGGCAGCCTGTTTGGCTATGAGCAGTACGGGGTTGAACCGGATACAATGACATTGGCTAAGGGTTTAGGCAGTGGTGTGCCAATAGGTGCTTTTTTGTCTAAGGAGAAAGCTTCAGTTTTTGTTCCCGGTGACCATGGCTCTACGTTCGGTGGCAATCCTTTGGTCTGTGCTGCTGGACTGGCAACGGTGAAGTTTATAATCAATAATGACATACCGGGTAAGGTTAAAAAGCTGGGACAGTATTTCATAGCTGGCTTGGAAAAGCTGAAAGTCAAATTCGGCTTTATTGTTGAGATAAGGGGTCGCGGATTGTTGTTGGCTTTGAAATTTACTGATAACATAGCTGAGGATATTACGCTAGCTTGTCTTAAGGAAGGCTTGCTGGTTAATACGGTCAAGCCAGATATGGTGCGATTTATGCCGCCGCTTATCGTTACTGAGAAAGACATTGATGAGGCATTGGGCATTTTAGATACAGTTTTTAGTCGGAGGTCATAGGAATGGCAAATAAAAAAGTAGTACTGGCCTATAGTGGTGGGCTGGATACTTCGGCAGCCATAAAGTGGATGGCTGATAAGTATAAAATGGATGTTATTGCGCTCACCGCAGATATAGGTGGCGTTGGCGAGCTGCCCGCTATTCAAAAGAAGGCGCTGAAAATAGGAGCGGTCAAGGCACTGACAGTGGATGCCAAAAAGCTTTTTGTTGACTCTTTTGTCTTCCCGGCTCTCAAGGCTAATGCTGTTTATGAGGGACAATACCCGCTGGCTACAGCGCTTGGTCGTCCGTTGATAGCTAAAATGCTGGTAGATACGGCTAGAAAAGAGGGTGCCGTGGCTGTAGCGCATGGCTCCACGGGTAAGGGCAATGACCAGGTTCGTTTTGATGTGAGCGTTGCTGCGCTAGCTCCTGAACTAAAGATTATAGCACCGGCACGAGAATGGGGTATGACACGAGAGGAGACTATTAAGTATGCTGAAAAACACGGTATACCTATTCCGATTAAGGTCGCCAGCCCTTATTCAATAGATGAGAATCTCTGGGGCAGGAGCATAGAGTGTGGTGTGCTCGAGGACCCCTGGGTCGAGCCACCGGAGGAGGTTTTCGCCTGGACTAACTCACCGACAACCTCTCCAGATAAGCCGGGTTATGTGGGAATCGGTTTTGAGGCAGGAATTCCGGTCAGCCTTAATGGTAAAAAATTGGATGGTGTAGCGCTCATTCAAAAGCTTAACGAAATAGCCGGCAAACATGGTGTGGGCAGAGTTGACCACGTAGAAAGCAGGTTGGTGGGGATAAAGTCGAGGGAAATTTATGAGTCACCAGCAGCTACTGTCTTGCTGAAAGCCCACCGGGCAATGGAGGCTATGACTTTGTCTCACCAGCAGCTCCGTTTTAACGAGAAGGTGTCCAGTGAATATGCCGACATCATATACAACGGTCTGTGGTTTACTGCATTGCGCCGAGATTTGTCTGCTTATGTGGACCGTGCTCAGAAGAAAGTAACCGGCACGGTAAGAGTTAAACTTTTTAAAGGAAACTGTATGGTGGTGGGTAGAAAGTCTCCTGTCTCATTGTATGACTACAGCTTGGCTACTTACGATAAAGGTGATATCTTTGACCAGAGTGCCTCGATTGGCTTTATTCATGTGTGGGGGCTGCCAGCAAAAGTTCAGGCTAAAGTGCAGGGTGATGAGGAAGAAGTAAGGAAATCGAAAAAGAAAGCTTGATATTTAGGGAAAGTATATGGCTAAAAAGGACGAAGTTAAAGGTCATTTGCGCAGCCGCTTTCAAAAGAGTGTCGATAAGGCGGCGGAGAAATATGTTGGCTCCATCTCCTTTGACTGGAGGTTATATAAGCATGACATTGCCGGTAGCATTGCGCATGCTCGGATGTTAGCCAAGCAGGGTCTGATATCGGAAAAAGATGCTGAACTTCTTGTCTCAGGACTTACCTCAATTCAAGATGAGATTGAGCAAGGGAAATTTGAATTCAAGCCTGAGCTTGAAGATATCCACATGAGTATAGAGAGTCGCCTGTTTGAGAAAGTAGGTGATGTGGCTGGCAAGCTGCACACTGCTCGTTCCAGAAACGACCAGGTGGCTCTGGATATGCGTCTTTTCGTCAAGGAAGCTATTTCGGAGACTATTAGTCGGTTAAAAGATTTTCAGCTGGTACTGCTTGATGTAGCTGAAGCTAACAGGACTGCGATTATGCCCGGATATACTCATCTACAACAGGCTCAGCCTATTCTTTTTGCCCATCATATCTTAGCCTATTTTGAGATGCTGCAGCGGGATGTGGCTAGATTTCAAGATTGCTTAAAGCGCACTGATGTCCTACCGCTGGGTAGCGGAGCTCTGGCTGGGGTGGCTTATCCTGTTGACCGCAATTTCGTAGCTCAGAAACTGAGCTTCAGTGAAGTGAGCGCTAATAGCCTTGATGCTGTTTCCGACCGTGATTTTGTTATTGAATATGAAGCTGCTGCCGCCATGACGATGATGCATCTGTCTCGGCTAGAGGAGGAAATAGTTCTTTGGTCTTCAGCCGAGTTTGGGTTTGTGGAGCTTGATGATGCTTATGCCACGAGCAGTAGCATTATGCCTCAGAAAAAGAACCCATGTGTTGCTGAGTTAGCCAGAGGCAAGACGGGCAGAGTTTACGGCAATCTGCTAAGCCTTTTGACGGTAATGAAAGGGCTACCATTGGCTTACAATCGCGATATGCAGGAAGATAAAGAGGGACTTTTCGATACTGTTGACACGCTTATTTCCACGTTGGAAGTATTAACCGGACTGGTGAAGACGTTGAAAATAAATGCTGCTCAGATGGTACGTGCCATACCGAACAGCTATATATTAGCCACCGACCTGGCTGACTATCTGGCGAAAAAAGGATTGCCCTTTCGCCAGGCGCATAGTATTGTAGGCAATCTAGTGCACTATGCCATCGGTAAAAACAAGGGCTTTCAGGAGCTGAGTCTGGATGAATATCGTAATTTCTCACCTCTTTTTGCCGATGACGTGTACGGTATTACTGTGGAAACTTCGGTTGAAGCTCGGAATATTGTCGGTGGTACTGCTCCCAAGCAAGTGGTAACTGCTTTGTCGCAGGCTAGAAAACTTGTCGGGAAGAAGAATGAAAAGTAGGCTAATTAAGCTAGCACCGTCGATTCTCTCAGCTGATTTCAGCCGTCTCGGTGAGCAAGTTGCTGAAGTAACTAAAGCTGGTGCTGACTATATCCATGTCGATGTAATGGATGGACAGTTTGTGCCTAATATAACCATTGGTGCTCCTGTAGTGGCTTCACTTCGTTCCTGGACTGACCTGCCGCTGGACGTACATTTGATGATTGAGCGACCTGAGTCTCATATTGCACAGTTCGCTGAAGCTGGCGCAGATATTATCACCGTCCATGTTGAAGCTACTACACATCTGCATCGCTTAGTCGAGGCAATAAAAGGCTTGGGAGTCAAGGCTGGGGTGTCGTTGAATCCAGCCACTCCTCTAAGCTCGTTGGATGAAGTCCTTCCTTTACTTGACCTGGTACTGGTTATGACTGTTAATCCTGGCTTTGGTGGTCAGTCTTTCATTGGTAGTATGATGGATAAAATAGTTCGGCTGCGGAAGATACTGGATGATAGACAAGCCACGGCAGAGCTAGAGGTAGATGGTGGTATCACTATAGATATAGCTCCAAAGATAGTTAAAGCAGGAGCTGAGGTTCTGGTTGCCGGGGCTGCGCTTTTTTGCTCCAAGCAGGGCGCTGGGAAGGCGTTGCAAGAGATGAGGAAAGTAGTTGGTTTATCGGGCTGACTTATGTTGACTGCGCAGGCAGCGGGTACACAGGTTAAGTTGTTTCTGTTTACCGTCAAGCATAATTGTAGCGGTCTGGATATTGGGCAGCCAGCGTCGTCTGGTATGCTGCTTCGAATGGCTTACCCTATGGCCAAAGTGTACCGTTTTGCCACAGATATCGCATTTTGTAGCCAAACTGTTAACTCCTTTTTTACAAATGAGACTGTTTAACTATTCTGCCTGTCATTCTGAGCGAAGCGAAGAAGCTGTAGACCTTTCGTTGCCGCTCATCGTGACGAGTATTCATGTTAAACAAGTCGGTCTTGACAACAGGAGTAGAATTATACCACAATTTCCAGATTATACAAAGGAGAGGAAATGAAACAGATTCTTTCCTGTGATGGCCCGGAGTTTAGGGATATGTTTGTCGCTGGCGCTGGCTGGCTGGAGAAAAGCGTTCCGGATATTAATGCAATAAATGTTTTTCCTGTGCCTGATGGTGATACTGGGACCAACATGTTCCTCACTATGCGCTCGGTCATGGAAGAAGCTGATCGAATTTCAGGCGACAGTGTCTCTGCTGTGGCTAAGGCGATGGCTCAGGGAGCTTTGATGGGCGCTAGGGGAAATTCAGGTGTGATACTGTCTCAGTTCTTCCGTGGCTTGGCGAAAGGGTTGGATGACAAGGATTCCATTACGGGAAATGATTTGGCGGTGGCATTGGATGAAGCTTGCCGCGCTGCCTATAAAGGGCTATCACAGCCGGTAGAAGGAACTATGTTGACGGTGCTCAAGGATGCAGCTAAGGCTGCCCAGGAAGCTGCCCGGGCTGCTCCTGATAACTTGACTAGAGTGGCAGAGGCTGCTGTTGATGAAGCTAGGGACTCAGTAGCCAGGACTCCCATGTTGTTGGATGTGCTGCGTGAGGCTGGTGTAGTGGATGCGGGAGGTCAGGGCATATATGTATTGCTGGAGGGAGCCCTTCGTTATCTAGAAGGTAAAGTCGAGGAAATGCGATACCGTCGCCCACAAATGGTTACTGCTGAGTTGCCTGCGGGTACAAAGACAGCTCCAATTTTGACTGAAACAGAAGAGCCCTATGGATATTGTACTAACTTCTTGCTCGAAGGCCATAAACTTAATCCTGATAAAATCAGGAAGCAACTGGAAAGCAAAGGTCAATCCATTGTCGTTGTTGGCGATGAGAATACTATCAGGGTTCATATTCACACCTATGACCCTGGCGGTATTATACGATATGCTACTTCTTTAGGCACCTTGCATCAACTGCAAGTTCAAAACATGGATGACCAGCATGTTGGCTTTATTGAGATGCAGAGAGAAAGACTGCCAAGCTTGGATATTGGCGTGGTAGCAGTTGCTGCTGGAAGTGGGATGAGAGAGGTATTTCGTAGTTTGGGAGCTGCGGCAATAATTACAGGTGGACAGACAATGAATCCGAGCGTTCAAGAGATACTTCAAGCAGTTGATTCAGTGCCGTCAAAGAAGATAATCCTGTTACCCAATAACAAGAATATAATTCTAGCGGCGTCTCAGGCTAAATCGCTCGCATCCAAAGATATAACTGTGATACCATCCAGAACTATGCCTCAGGGAATAGCTGCTCTCATCGCTTTCAATTACGATGGAGCCATGGAGGAGAATGTTCAAGCTATGGAAGATGCTGTCGCCACGGTGAAAACTGTAGAAATCACCGAGGCAGCACGTAGTACACAATTACAAGGATTGAAGATAAAGAAAGGTCAGGTAATTGCCATATTGGATGATGAAAAGTTGCTTGCTGCCGATGATGACGTGGAAGGGGTGCTCTTTGAAGCTCTTGATAAAGCGGATATTGGTTCGGCAGAGATAGTGACTGTGTATTATGGCGATGATATTGAATCGTCTCAGGCAGAGCAGGTAGTTCAAAAAATCCGCGACAAGTATCATGAAAAACAGGTAGAGCTGGTGTCTGGCGGACAACCTCATTACCGCTACATAATTTCTCTGGAATAATAGCCTCTCGAGGCTTGTGGGCTTAGGCAAAATTGTAACCGATGTTTGGTTTAATTTAATTTCAGAAATGACTCAACAGTGGTTATTTCTGGGACTTAGAGAAGGTTAAAACCGGTGACAACCTCTCCGCTCATAGATGTTGAGCCGCTGCGGACCATTCTCCAGATGGAATGTCAGAGGAACTATGCTGATACTACGGTGTTAGGTGGGCTGGACAAATATCTTCATAGATGGGCGAGACAAGCTAGAGACAGAATAAACTCTCCTGCGCTTCTGGTTCGCTTCGTCGAACTTCAGTTGCCTGATTCAAGTTATGCTGAATGGAGTGTTGACAAGCGTAAGGTGTGGATAAAGGATGCCCTTGACTGGCTGGCTCAAATGGAAGTGACAACGGGAGTGACGCCGGCAAAAAAGAGTAAATCTCACTCTAAGGTAGCCAGCCAACCATCTGTGGGTTCCGCAGTTCGCTCTTCGACTGGCGATAAGAGTTTAGACTCGCCAGTAACTGTTGTTAAAGGCATCGCTGCCAGTTCGGCTAGTAAGCTGACTAAGCTGGGGGTGCAGACAATTCGAGACTTGCTTTATTTCTTCCCCAGGCGCCATCTGGATTATAGTCAGAGGAAACCTATTGCTGAACTTGAAATTGGTGAAGAACAAACTATTTTGGCTATAGTTTGGGAGGCGCGAATAGCCAGGTTAGGTTTACAGCAGGGCACTGAGGTCATCGTTGGTGATGAAACAGGCAATATGAGAGCTGTCTGGTTTAATCAACCTTTCTTGGCTAAGAATTTTCGTACTAATGCTCAATTAGTGCTTAGCGGCAAGGTGTCTGAATTTAGGGGTAATAAAGTATTTGAATCACCTGAGTGGGAACTTGTCGAGGATAAGGAGTTGATTCATACCGGTCGTCTGGTGCCTGTTTATCCCTTAACACGAGGTCTATATCCACGGCAGGTTAGAAATCTGGTAAAAAAGGCACTTGATGGTTGGCTGTGGCAGTTGGGTGATTTTTTGCCACAAGAGATTAAAAATAACTGTCGGCTCCTGGGTTTGCCCGAAGCCATTCTGCAGGCACACTATCCAGACAGCCATTTGGCAAAGGATGAGGCGAGGAAACGGCTGGCTTTTGATGAGCTTTTCCTTCTTCAACTGGGTGTGCTTAGCAAGAAGCGAGACTGGCAGGAAAGCCAGCCGGGCAATGCCTTCACTTTTAACAAAGAGAATCTTGATAGATTTCTAAATTCGCTGTCTTTTAGTTTAACCCGGGCGCAGCAGAGAGTAATGCAGGAGATTCTCGTTGACTTACAGAAATCGAGACCCATGTCGCGTCTTCTTCAGGGTGAGGTAGGCAGCGGTAAGACTGTGGTGGCTACGGCAGCTTTGTTGGTAGCTGCCGACAATGGTTATCAGGGAGCCTTCATGGCGCCGACAGAGATACTGGCTGAGCAGCACTTCAGGACTATACGCCAGCTTTTGTCTAGGATAAGCCACAAAAAGGATGAGCAGGACAATGTTTGCTCCTGTCATGGGCTCTTTTCTCATCCCGTTAGCTTTGCCCTTTTAACTGGGAGCATGGGCGAGAAAGAGAAAGCGGAGATACATCAGCAAATTCAAGAGGGCAAAGTGGATATTGTTATTGGCACGCATGCTTTAATTCAGAAGGCTGTAGAGTTTTCCAATCTTGGGTTGGTGGTGGTTGACGAGCAACATCGCTTCGGTGTTTTGCAACGTTTAGCATTGCGTCAGAAGGGGTTTAATCCGCACATACTGGTGATGACGGCTACACCTATCCCACGGACTCTGGCTTTAACCCTCTATGGAGACTTAGACCTTTCGGTTATAGATGAGTTGCCTCCCGGAAGACAAGAGATAAAAACAAGGTGGCTTAAACCTGAGCAGCGAGGCAAGGCTTACGATTTTCTCCGTCGGCAAATTGCTGCCGGTGAGCAAGCCTTTATAATCTGTCCCTTAATTGAGGAATCGGAGAGCATCGAGGCTAGGGCGGCAATTGCTGAACATGAACGCTTGTCAGACGAAATTTTCCCCGACTTGAGGCTCGGCTTGCTCCACGGTCGAATGGCAGCAAGTGATAAGGAGAAGGTGATGCAAAGATTCAGGGGTGGCAAGCTCGATATTCTGGTATCCACAGCTGTGGTAGAGGTTGGCATTGATGTGCCTAATGCTACCGTTATGCTGGTGGAGGCAGCCGACCGCTTTGGGCTGTCGCAGTTGCACCAGTTCCGCGGTCGTGTGGGGCGTGGTGAAAAACAAAGCTACTGTTTGCTTCTGGCTGAGAAGCCCTCACCCGTGGGTAGCGAGAGATTAAAAGCGATAGAAGAGATTCAAAATGGTTTTGTTTTAGCCGAGAAGGACTTAGAGTTGCGGGGACCAGGTGAGTTCTTCGGTACCCGCCAGAGCGGTTTACCGGATATCCGCATGGCTAGGTTGTCTGATACGCCGCTTCTGGAATTAGCTCGAAGTGAAGCGATAGCTCTTTTTAGAAAAGATTCTGAGCTCAAGATGCCTGAGCACCGGCTCTTAGCTCAAGAGGTGGCTAGAGTTTGGCAAACCGGTGGCGAATTGAGCTGATTTGAAAGTTAATGCTGTTAGTTCTAATATATTGTGGTTTTCGCTGATTCCTTTTGTTATTCCGAGAATAGCCAAAAATCTGATTGTCATAGTCATAGGGATTAATGCTTATAAAACACAAGCTGGCTAAAGTTCTTGAGCAAGCGGTAGCAAGTGCTCAACAGAAAGGAGTGCTGAGTGTTACAGCTTTGCCTGAGGTTATTGTAGAACGTCCACAGAATCCTGAGCATGGTGATTATGCCTCCAGTCTTCCGCTGAAGTTAGCTAGAACAGCAGAGATGGCACCTGTGAAAATCGCTGAGAAGATTCTCGAGTTTATGCCTTCTTTACCTGAGGTTTCCGGAACAGCTGTTGCCGCCCCCGGATTCATTAATTTTAAACTCAGTTCTGATTGGCTAGCACAGCAGGTGGCAGCTATCCTAGATGCTGGCGATTCTTATGGCAGTATTGATACCGGTGATGGTAAGCCTGTTCAGATTGAGTTTGTCAGCGTTAATCCCACTGGACCTCTTCATGTTGGACACGGTCGTGGTGCTGTTCTGGGAAGTACCTTGGCGAATGTGCTCGGCGCCACCGGCTACACTGTCGAGAAAGAATATTACGTCAATGATGCTGGTAGCCAATTAGATGCCTTTAATAGGTCTCTCTATGCACGTTATCAGCAATGTCTCGGAATCAATGTTGACATGCCAGGTGATGGCTATCTGGGGAATTATATGGTTGACCTGGCAAAGGCGATTATCGATGAAGAGGGCAAGCGCTTTTTGACCATGCCTGTAGACGCAGCCATGATGGAACTTGGGGCAATTGGAGTTAATAAGATAATGGGCATGATTAGACAGGACATCGCAATGCTGGGTGTGGAGTTTGATGTCTGGTTCAGTGAACGGAGCTTGTTTAAAAACGGTCAGTATGAAAAGGCTATGAAGCTGCTGAGAAAAGGTGGTTATGTGGCAGCAAAAGAGAATGCCACCTGGTTTATATCCTCTGCGCTGGGCGAAGACAAAGATAATGTGCTCATACGGAGCGATGGCTCACCGACATACTTTGCTTCGGATATCGCCTATCACTTTAACAAATTTCTGGAGCGTAAATTCGATACTGTGGTTGATATCTGGGGGGCAGACCACCAAGGACATGTTTCTCGAATGCTTGCTGTGGTTAATGCTCTGGGGATAAATCCCGAGCGACTTAAAATCATAATCTGCCAGCTGGTTACATTACGCCGTGGCAAGGCAATAGTCAGGGTCTCCAAACGTAGCGGAGATATTATCACCTTGAGAGAGGTGATAGACGAGGTTGGTGCTGACGCCTGCCGCTTTGTCTTTTTGTCTCGTTCAGCCGATGCTCAGATGGACTTTGATCTGGAGCTTGCCAAGAAGCAGTCAGCGGATAATCCAGTTTATTATGTTCAGTATGCTCATGCACGTATTGCCAGCATATTGCGCTTGGCTAAAGAAAAGGGGATTGATTATGGCAGGGGTAATGTTTCCCTGCTCACCACCGAGCCGGAGTTGACCTTAATACGGCGTATGATGCTGTTGCCAGAGATATTGGAATTGATTTCGGATACTCTGGAGCCACACCATTTGACTTATTATGCTCAAGATTTAGCCACCGTTTTCCACAGCTTTTACAAACAATGTCGGGTTGTTTCTAAAAATCAAGAATTGACCTGGGCTCGGCTTAAGCTGGTCAAAGCAGCCCAAATCGTTCTAGCTAGGACACTTCACCTGATGGGAATGACAGCCCCCGAAAGCATGTAGTCCAACGTTCTTGGGTCTCCTCACTTGCGTTCAGTTTGTAGCTGGTGATGCTTTGTGCTAAACTTTCATGAAATATGAGACGACGTGTTTTCTCTGGTGCCCGTCCCACTGGCAGGCAGCACATAGGCAACTACATTGGCGCAATCCAAAACTATGTTGCCCTTCAAAAAGACTATGACTGCATTTATTGTATAGTGGATATCCATGCCTTGACGACTTTGGAGAATACAGACAGGCTTCAGGAGGATATCCATGAGATGATGCTTGATTGGTTGGCTGCCGGTCTAGACCCCCAAAAAAGCATTCTCTTTGTGCAGTCACATGTTCCTGAAGTGATGGAGCTTTATACCTTGCTTGGCATGGTCACACCTTTGGGCTGGCTATTACGTGTGCCAACTTTCAAGGAGAAGGCGCGGATGCAGCCTCAAAATGTGAATTATGGTCTGGTGGGCTATCCGGTGCTCATGACTGCGGACATCGTGCTCTACAAGGCTGAAGTGGTGCCGGTGGGCGAAGACCAATTGCCTCATCTGGAACTGGCACGGGAAATAGCCCGCCGCTTTAATTCACTTTTCAGCCCTACTTTTCCTGAGCCTCAAGCTAAACTGACCTCTTTTCCTATGGTGCTGGGATTGAACGGCGCTCAGAAGATGGGCAAGAGTTATGATAACTACATTGAGCTAGCAGCCACACCAAAAGAGACTTCCAAGCTGGTGATGACTGCAGTCACCGACCCGGCTCGGAAATATCGCTCTGACCCCGGTCACCCTGAGGTATGTAATGTCTTCAGTCTCCATGGCTTTTTCAGCCCAGACCGTATTGATGGGATTGCTGTCGAGTGTCGCTCGGCAGATATTGGTTGTGTTGACTGCAAAAAATTGCTGGCTGAAGGTATAAATTCAAAACTTGCTGCCTTTCGGGAAACGAGGGCTTCCTTTGCTGCCAAGCCGCAATATGTAGTTGATGTCCTTGCTGATGGGGCTAAACGGGCTCAGGTGATTGCCAGGAAGACCTTAGCCGAAGTAAAAGAAAAGATGGGGCTGCTTCTCAGAGCTGTTTGAAAATTTGACTATGAATAACTTGCCCTCAGCCGAAAGTGGCAAGAACACCCTGGAAGTAGCCATTAAAATAGCCAAAGAAGCCGGTGGAATTCTCCTGGCTCATTTCGGCTCCAAAAGACAGGTAAAACATAAAAGCAAGGGCAATCTGGTCACCGATGCCGACATGTTATCGGAAAAATTCATATTGGAGTCTCTACAGAGAGAGTATCCGAGTTTCAGTGTTCTCTCTGAAGAATCGAATGCCTCTGCTTCAATCACTGATTTTGCCTGGATAGTTGACCCGCTGGATGGCACCAACAATTATACCTTCGGCATTCCCTTTTTCTGTGTCAACATCGCTTTAATCAAAGACGGTGATATACTGCTTGGGGTTACCTATGACCCGGTTAGAAGAGAACTTTTTCATGCTCAAAAAGGTCAAGGTGCTTATCTCAATGACTCGCCGATTCGGGTTTCCAGGGAGAGTTCGTTCCAAGCGTCTCTGATAGGACTTGACCTTGGTTATAGTCATGAGCGAGGTGGAGAAATGCTCCAGATAGCAAACAGGCTGTGGGGGGAGGTGCATTGCATCAGGGCTATGGGGTCATCGTCTTTAGGCTTGGCTTACGTTGCCTGTGGTCGGGTTAGCCTTTACTTCCATCGTTATCTTTTCCCCTGGGATATTGCCAGCGGGCTACTGTTAATCAGGGAAGCCGGTGGTGAAGTTATAGATTGGCAGGGGGAACCGGCCAGCTTTCGAGACATAGGAGTCATTGCCTCAAACAGTATCCTTTGCCGGGAATTTCTGGCGCGCTTTGGACAAGAGCACAAAAATAAGTAGAAATCTAACGGAGACGAAAATGAGAATTGCAGTCTTAAGCGGAAGTCCCAAAGGCGAGTTGAGCGTTACACTGCAGTATGTGAAATTTATACAGAGGAAGTTCCCTCAGCATGAGCTGAAAATAATCCAAGTGTCCCACGATATTCAAAAAATTGAGAAAGATGAAAAGCTTTTTGAAAAAATTGTAAATGATATTAAAAATGCCGACGGAGTCTTATGGGCTTTTCCTCTTTATGTTTTTCTGGTGCCTTCCCAGTATAAAAGATTCATAGAGCTTATCTGGGAAAGGGGAGCACAGCCTGCTTTCAAGGAAAAGTACACTGCTGTTCTGAGTACCTCAATTCATTTCTATGACCACACGGCTCACAATTATATGCGTGCCATCTGCGATGACCTAGATATGAGGTTTGTGGAATCATTCTCAGCCGATATGGATGACATATTCATAGAGAGGATGAGAGCCAGGCTGCTGATATTTGCCCGGAGTTTCTTCCAGGCGGTCGAGAACAAACTTCCAACTGTAAGGGTCTTTGCCCCGCTGACTTACAGTAAATTCCTCTATACTCCCGGCAAGACGAAGGGCGAAGTTGATACTCAGGGGAAAAGGATTGTTGTTTTAACCGATGTTCAAGATGAACAGTCGAACCTGGCAAAGATGGTGGAAAGGTTTAGAGGCTCATTTCGTCAGGACATTGAGGTCTATAACCTGCATGATATGAATATTAGGGGTGGTTGTCTGGGCTGTTTGCAATGCAGCTTTGACAATATCTGTGTCTATGAAGGGCAAGACGAGTTCGTTGACTTCTTCAATGCCAGGCTACGTGATGCCGATGTAATGGTCTACGCCTGCACTATGAAGGACAGATATCTATCTTCCAGATGGAAAATGTATCTAGACCGGAGCTTTTTCAACGGACATATTCCTGTTCAGATGGGTAAGCAGATGGGTTTCATCGTTTCAGGACCTTTAAGCCAGATACCCAACCTCAGGCAAATACTGGAGGCTGAAGCTGAGATGTCGCAGGCTAACCTAATCGATATCATCACCGACGAGTGCGGAGATTCTGTCCAGCTAGATACCCTGCTGCATAATTTCGCCACCAGATGTTTGCGGCTTTCTGTGGAGGACTATATCAGACCGCATACCTTCCTCGGCGTTGGCGGACACAAGATTTTCAGAGATTTTATCTGGGCGAGGGCTCGTTTTCCTTTTCTGGCTGACTATAGATTCTATCTCAAACACCATATGTTCGACTTTCCACAGAAGGATAAAAGGCACCTTAGATACAGTAAAGAGATGATGGATTTAATCAAAACGCCTGAAATGCGAGACATGGTCCGCAAGATGATAAAAACAGAGATGGTTAAAAACTATCAAAAAACAGCGGAGACCGCCTAAGGTAAACTGCAAAGAATTGCTGTGGTGTTCCCATCGTCCGTTGAGCTTCAAAACCGCCGGGGGCAATTTGGCTGATTGCATGTTTTGCCGCACATATTGCTATGTTAAAGCATGTAGTGGCATACTTATCAAGCTGTGTCTAATTTAGATTTTCTACCCGTTATCCTGATAGCCTTGGCTTTGTCCGCCGATTGTTTTACTGTAGCTTTCGGTGGTAGTGTTTCTATAAAAACAATTTCCACTGCTCAAATATTGCGTGCTGCTCTGGCATTTGGGGCTTTCCAGGCTGTCATGCCGGTATTGGGCTGGCTGGCAGGTCGAACTATTGCTGACTTCGTAGCTGACTATGACCACTGGGTGGCTTTTATCTTATTGGCGCTCGTCGGTGGCAGAATGATTTGGGGAGCGTTTCGTTCTGAGAAGAGCCAAAATAAAGTTGACATAACTAGAGGTGTATTGCTTTTGACCTTGGCGGTGGCAACCAGTATAGATGCTTTTGCAGTCGGGCTAAGTTTTGCCTTTCTGGGAGTGAATATCTTGCTCGCCTGCCTGACTATTGGCGTTATCGCCTTCGGTATTACCATAGTTGGCTTTGTACTGGGGAGAAAGACGAAGACGCTACTGGGCAAATATGCTGAGGTTTTTGGTGGCGTAATTCTTATTGGCATTGGCATTAGAATAGTTGTCAGCCATGTCATGTAACTGCGGGCAAACACGAAAAATGCTGTTCGTAGCTTACGTTTTTACCCGTCTTTTCAACTTTTAACTTTTGATTTTCCCTCTGAAAGTCCGTAGTACCTTTTCACTACGCAGAAAATTACCTATAGGCTATTCACTATAGCCTAGGTGGGCGTTATACTGAATTAAAGAGTATTTAGTATAGGTTATTGAGATATTTTGGAGACTAGTTTAAGTGAAAAAGACAGATAAGCAGACTAAATCCAAGATAAATGGCTCGGCAGAACTGGCTCAAGCCCTGGTTCGTTGCGCCGGAACAGGTATTTACATTGTCCAGAGTGGAAAATTCCAGTATGTTAACTCTCTGTTCCAGGAGGTGACGGGTTATACGCAGAAAGAGCTACAAGGCATGTACTCTCTCGACCTGGTTCACTCCAGCGATAGGGAAAGAGTCAGGGCTAAAGCAATAGAGAGCCTCAAGGGTGGCAATTCTTTCCCCTGTGAGTACAGGCTTATAAAGAAGAGTGGCGATGTAATGTGGGTCTTAGAGAGACTTACCTCAACTACATATAAAGGGAAGCGGGCTACCGTTGGCAGCTTCATGGACATTACCGAACGCAAGCAGTCGGAAGATGTCCTGGAAAAATCAGAGGCTAGATACCGGACTATAATGGACGAAACCCGTGATGATTATTTTGAGGTGGACATGGCTGGTAATTACACCTTTGTAAATGATTCCTTTTGCCGCGGCACGGGGTATGACAGGGAAGAGATTGTAGGTAAGTCCTACAAACTCACCACCGGTGGTGGAGATTCTAAAAAGGTTTATGAAGCCTTTCACCAGGTCTACCTTACAGGTCAGCCAGTCAAAGCACTTACTTTCAAGTTCCTTCGCAAAGATGGCAGTACCGGAGTGGGTGAACTGTCGGCTTTTGTTCTGCGTAATGAGAATGGCGATATAGTCGGCTTTCGTGGCATCATCCATAATGTTACCGAGCGCGTGATGATGGAGGAAGCTTTAAGGCAGTCGGAGGAAAGATACCGGAAAGTTCTGGAGGGTATGGAAGAGTCTTACTATGAGGTGGACCTTGCCGGAAACTTCGTTTTCTTCAACGAGTCATTACACCGTGGTTTGGGCTATTCCAAAGAAGAGCTGATGGGAATGAACTACAAGGTCTATACACCTCCTGATATCGTCAAAAAAGTGTTTGAGGCTTTCAATCAGGTATACCTTACAGGTGAGCCGATTAAGTGGTTTCCTATGGAACAGATTAGAAAGGATGGAACTAGACTGGTTGTTGAGAACTCGATCTTTCCATTGCAAAATGAGAAGGGCGAGATAATTGGTTTTCGGGGGGTTGGTCGTGATGTTACCCAGCGCGTGATGATGGAAGAGGCACTAAGAAAGTCAGAGGAGAAATACCGGACTATTCTGGAAGATATTGAAGAGGGTTATTATGAAACCGATTTGACCGGCAATTACACTTTTTTCAATGACGTTATATGCAAAAAATTAGGCTATACCAGAGAAGAGCTGATGGGGAAGAACTTCCAGATTCATACAGCGCCCGAAGATGTCAAAAAAATAACTGAGGCTTATTATGAATTGTATCGTACAGGTAAGCCACTTAAATGGTTCTCCCCGCCACAGATTAGGAAGGACGGAACGCTGATATTTGCCGAGGATTTGGTTTCCCTCTTACGGAATGAAAAAGGTGAGGTAATCGGATTTCGCGGCATTAGCCGTGATGTCACCGAACGCGTGCAGATGCAAGAGGCTTTGAGACGTTCGGAGGAGAAATACCGGACCATACTGGAGGAGATAGAGGAAGGCTACTATGAGTTTAACTTGGCTGGTGATATTACCTTCGTCAATAAAGCAGCCTGCCGCCAGTTCGGACGCTCCGAGGCAGAGTTAATCGGGCTTAACTATCGGGAATATGTGCCTAAAGAGGATGTAAAGAGCACATATCAAGCCTGGAATAAAGTCTATCGTACTGGCGAACCGCTGCAGGCATATCCTTTCGCCCCAATTAGAAAAGATGGGACGCAAATATTTTTAGAAAACTCAGTTTCTCCAATACGCAACAAGGAAGGGAAGATTGTTGCATTCAGGTCGGTCAGCCGTGATGTCACCGAGCGTAAGAAGTTCGAGCAAAAGCTTGCTAACATGGCTACACATGACGCTTTGACCGGTCTGCCCAATAGGACTTTGCTGAATGACCGTCTTACCATGGGCTTAGCGCTGTCGCGGCGCAGTGGTAACAGGCTGGCTGTGATGATGCTAGATTTAGACAAATTTAAGGTCATCAATGATACCATGGGGCATGACGTCGGTGACCAGCTGCTGAAATCCGTCGCGGAGCGATTGTCAGGTGTCACCCGTAAGAGCGATACGGTTGCCCGCATGGGCGGGGATGAGTTCGTTTTGGCGCTACCGCAAATTTCCCATCCTACTGATGCCGCCAGGTTAGCCCAGAGAATACTTGATGTCTTCCATGAGCCTTTCATTTTTAATAACCACAAACTCAGTATTACCACCAGCATCGGCATCGCCGTTTACCCCGATGATGGGAAAGATATCGAGGGATTATTGAAGAGTGCCGACATTGCCATGTATCAGGCTAAGGAGCAGAGTCGTGATGCCTATAGATTTTATGGCGGCGATGCTACTGAGACTTACGATAAGACGCCGATAATCGTGTGATAGCCTGTTAGGAGAGTCTTGCCTCTTAAGCGCATGTAGCCACGAGGCTTTAGCCTCGTGCCTACATTAGCCAGCGTACAACCTGTGCCGGATTAGAGAGACGTATTTGCAGGGTTTTAGTCCCCCTTCACATACTTGCAATCTACACACTTTGCCTCGTATATGTAAATCACATTTGGGTTAGCCATCCATAGTATAACAAGGTATTGCCTTTCCCTTTAGCTGCAGGTACAATCGTGGAACTTTTACTATTGAATAAACTTGGAGGTGATTTTTGGCAGTAAAGGTTGTAACTGATAGCGGCTCGGACCTTCCTCTTGAGGTTGCCAGGGAGTTGGGTATCACCGTTGTGCCCGTTTACATCTATTTCGGTGATAAGGCTTATAAAGACTGGGTGGATATAGGACCGGATGAGCTATATGAAAGGTTGGTAAATGGTCCGGTTTATCCCACCACCACACAGCCCATGTCTGCGGACTTCGCCAAGACCTATGAAGACCTCTCTAAAGATGCCGATGCCATTGTGTCCGTACATCTGCCGACCAAGGTGAGCGGTACCTACAATGCGGCACTACAGGGCGTCGAGATAGCAAAGCCCAAGTGCGAAGTACACGTGGTGGACAGTTTATGTGTGTCTGTGGGTCTGGGGTTGATAGCTATGGCTGCGGCTCGGGTGGCTAAGGCGGGCGGCAAACTGGCAGAGGTCTTGGAGGAGACCCGGAAAGCCATCAGCCAGACTCAAATCCGCGGGCTGCTGGATACACTGCAATATCTGCTCAAGGGTGGGCGTATCACCAAAGCCAAGGCGCTGGTGGGCACGTTGCTGAACGTGAAGCCTATCCTGACGATACGCGATGGTGAAATCGTTCAGGCGGGCATGGCTCGCTCTTACGCCAAGGGCATAGACCAGCTTTTCGAGTTTGTAAAAAGTCGCCCTAACCTGCAGGAGGTGGCTATAGTCCAGAGCACGGTTCCTGAGGAAGCAAATGCGCTCAAAGCTCGTATCGCCTCCATCATCGAAGAGAAACGGATTCTGATGGCACGACTTGGTGCTGGATTGGGTGTGCATGGCGGTCCGGGCACCATCCTGGTGGCTGCCAGGAGCGGCTAGTCTCCGGCGCGCTTAACTGTAGCTAAGGTTTTATAATAACCTTGATTGACTGTTCCGGCTTGCTTTGAATATCGAACGCTTCCATGATGTTATCCAGCGGAAACGTGTGCGAGATAAGTGGTTTTACGTTAACCTTGCCGCTGCTGATTAACTTTATTGCCTCCAACACTTCTTGGCTTGTCGGTTTTTCCCCTTTGTTAAAAGAGCTTATGAGACGTAGCTGTTTATGAATTATGCGGTTGATATTCAGTGGCACCTCCTCCTCGAATAGCCCAACTAGGACGATGCGTCCGCCGCTGCGTGTCATTTCTATTGCCTGCCGCAGCACAGCCGGCACCCCGGAGCATTCCATGACGATGTCGGCGCAGCCGCCGCCTCTGCCGCTGAAGCTGCGTCCCGTGCCGGTGAGTTCGATTACCTTTTGCAGAGGGTCGTCTTTTGTGGCGTCGATGGCTATGTCAGCACCCAGTTCTTTAGCCAGTTGCAGGCGCTTCTGGGAAACCTCTGAAACTATTACCCTTGATACGTACTGCTTGAGCACCAGCATCACAGATAAGCCGATGGCGCCCAGACCGGTGACCACGGCTGTCTCATGAGTCTGTGGCTCTGCCAGTATCACCCAGCGATATCCTCCACACAGCGGTTCAATAAGTGCCGCCTCCTCGAAGCTCAGCGAATCAGGTATCTTGAACACGTTGATGTTGAGGGCTGCATCCGGGACTAGCACATACTCGGCGTAGCCGCCGTTTTTGCCGTAGCCAATCAGCATATGCCTTTGAATTCTGTCGCACATCCAGAACCTGCCGGACTTACAGTAGTCGCATTCTCCGCACGGCTTATGTGCAATAGAGGGGCACCATTGTATCTGCCCACGGAGGCACCAGAAGCATTGCCCGCACCCACTGGCGGTCTCATTAGGTTGAACCACTATAGCAATTACGCGGTCTCCGCTCTTTATACCTTTAACTTTCTTGCCCACCTCAGCCACCTCTCCGGACAGCTCGTGTCCCATCACAAATCCCGGGCGACCCATAATACCTGTCTTGTATGTATGCACATCGGAGCCACAGATACCACAAGCCTTAACCCTGATTAGAACGTCCGTCGGTTCCATCCTGGGGACTTCGACGTTCTCTACTCTGAAATCTTTCGGTCCATAAAACACGGCTGCCTTCATGTCTTGCTCCTTTATTGAGTGTTATCTGCAAATTATACAATATCTGTCGAGGTCGGTATTGATAAGACTCTGTCTGACGTAAGTATGTCGGACGAAGGCTATGGATTTTCAGCCGACTTGACAGATTGTTACAAATTATTATGTAATTATTTAGCTCTTAATTCAATGCGACTCACTTTGTTTATCTCTATAATCGCTGTTGTGCTGGTGCTTAGTGGTATTGGCTGCAATGTGCCAACTGTTCCAAGTCAGCAGTCGGCATCGCCGCCTGTTATAGAGACTGCTAGCACCGATCTAACCATTACCATCGGCTCGCTGAATAATCTTGTCATTGAGCCTCTGCTAGGAGTCAATATCGGACCTATTCCCTCAGGCACCGACCCCAGGAATGCCGACCTCACTACAGCTTATAAAGAAATCGGCGTCACGTTAATCCGTACGCATGACTATTATGGAGCACTGGATATGTCTTTGCTGTATCCTGATAGAACAAAAGACCCGTCTGACCCAAGGTCATATAATTTTGCCAGTAGCGATGAGACATGGAAGGCAATTATCGATGGTGGTTTTGAGCCTTATTTCAGGCTGGGCGATTCCTGGAATGATGCCAAACCTCCTGCTAATGCGCTTGAGCGAAGTAACTGGGTAAAAGCAGCCATCGAGGTTCTAAGGCACTATCGCACTGGTAGGTGGAACGGATTTAATACCAGCTTCCGCTACGTGGAAATATGGAATGAGCCGGATAACCAGCAATTCTGGTCCAAACCACATACCCCGCTGGAATATTTTCAGCTTTACCATGAAGCTGCTGTTGCCATTAAACAGCAATTCCCGGGAGTGATGGTCGGTGGTCCCGCAGTAACGCAGGCGGCTGCCATGACACCTCAGGGTAAGAAGTGGACGCAGGATTTTCTGGATTTTGTCAGGCAAAAGAATGCGCCGCTGGATTTCTTTTCCTGGCACATGTATTCCAATAGCCCTCAGGAATATGCTGAAGCCGCTAATTTTTATCGTAGTTTGTTGGACGCAAGGGGGTTTACGCAGACTACGATACACATAACCGAGTGGAATACGGACATCAAACGCGGAGCTGATGACAGCCCTGAGGCTCTGGCTCTGCGCACGGGTAGCAGAGGAGCGGCAATCCTAACCGCTGCCTGGATTGAACTGCAGCACAATGACGTTGAAGTATCCACCATCTACCGTGGACCCGACCCTGACATTAAGGCTCCTACCTTCTACGGGCTGTTTTATGCTGATGGTCGACCCAAGCGTTCAGCCCTGGCATTTTCACTCTGGTCAAAGATGACACTCTATCCTCAGCAGGTGTCAATAAGCGCTCCTTCTTATCCCTCTCTGTGGATGCTTGCCGGGCAAAACGATGCCGGCAATGTCGCCCTTATCATTGCTAACACCGGAGATAAACCGGTCAGCGTGGGTATTAGTTTTGCTGACCAGCGCCGGATAAACAAAATTTCTCTTTACCGGGTCAGCGACGCGAGCGATGAGATACAGACGAGTACACTGAATAGCCCCATATTTGAACTGGATGCTTATAGTGTCCAGCTTATGACTTTTGAATAGGCTAGTTTATACCGTGGGGATTATTCAGCTCTGGTATATCTAACAGTCACTCATAATGTTTAGCACCACGATGGAATTTATGTGGTGCCCGTGAGCAATTTTCTTGAATTGTCCGCATAGGACAATCTAAGATACTTATGTTGGCCAGTAGCATTGAGCATATGATGGGCTTTGGGTCACTAGCCGCTACAGCATTAATTGCTAAAAATCTTAGCATAAATGGGAATCGCTATTACCAAAGCTACAACCAGAAATATCCACAACGTCCATATTGGCAACCACAGAGCTAGTAGCAAACCTATTGCTACCCCAGCAAGAAACTTGACTGTTATCAATAGTAGGAGATGACATGTTCGTAACTGTCTTAATTTTTCTATCCTTTTATCATACCAACTGATAATGCCGGCCATATATTTACCTCCTCATCGGTGATTTGGCTTAGCTGGCTCTCAGTATCTCAGACTTGCTAAAAATCTGAATTCCCTCTGTGAGTCCGTTTCGGCTTTTTCCTTGAAAGGGAATGTGGCGTCATATTGTGCAAATTCGTTCTCATCAACCTCGAAAGCGGCGCTCTCAATAAATCTTCCGGGTATATTAATTAACGCACCATGCTGCAACTCAAGCACCTGCAAGGCAACTGCAAATTTATCGTCGGCGGTCTTGATTTCGTATTTTTCGGCGCATCTAAAACCGAAACGACTGTAGTATCTTGGGTCTCCGTATATACAAATAGCAGGAAACCCCATTCCCCGTGCCAGATTAATAGTATGGGTAATCAGAGCGCTGCCTATGCCCTGTTTTTGAAAGGCTGGCACCACACTTACAGGTCCAAAGCTGATAACTTCTTTTTCCGTACCCCGTATATATTTAATAACTCCGCGGCTGTAAACAATTTGCCCCACAATCTGCCCTTCTTTTTCGGCAACGAAGTCAAGCTCTGGTATGAAGTCGCTGCTGTTTCTGAGGTTATGCAGGACAAAATGTTCGTGGCATCCCGGAATATAAAGGTTCCAAAACGCTTCGCGCACCATTTCCTCAACAGTTCTGTAATCGCTTTCCCTTTCGTTTCTGATAATTAGTTCGCTATTAGACATGTCCGCCAGTATAGTCCTTTATTAGATTCCAGTAAAGAAAAAGCTAATATATGCGTGCAGGTTCAAATTTTGGATTACATGCGAAGGTAACATTACTGACTACCGTGCAATCTATCTAATTAACAGGGCTCATTAAGGTGCAATTCAACGGGGACTTGACAAATAGTGTATAATCCATAAAAACGCTAACGATAAACTTATAGACAAGGTGAAGTTAGTGGGGGCGATGAAGCAACGTCTGTGTGAGGGTCACTGGGATGTTGCTGAGCCAGTAGTGAAACCGACCACTTGGATGGTCGGTTTTGTGTTTTTGAGCAACATGGAGGAGACAGGATTATGAACAGAATCTGGAAATTGATGAAGACTGACTTACCAAGGAGGTTAGAGATGTTTCATAGAGTAACGTATTTATTGGTTGTATTAATCTGCCTGGCGTTGGTTATTCCCTCGTTGAGTTGTGCCCCAGGACAATCTTCCAAAGGGTTAGAGCTGAAGCTGGAGAAAGCGCCTCGCCTTAACGAGCCGGTGAAGCTTAAATGCATACGCCAGACGAGCGATTTTTTCCCACCCGGACGGGAGAAAAAGGTAAGCGATAATATTTCGCAGGTAGAAGGCGAATTCGTACCTCCCGGGCAGGAGAAAAAGGCTAGTGATAAGCCCAAGCACGAGAAGATAAACCTAACAGTTGAGCACCTTGACCTGAAGACAAGATCTTTGAAGGAAGTGCCACTGGAAGGTGTTATGGTCGGGACCAGCCTGAACTGGGAAGGAGATATGACCGGAGAGCCGATGCAGTTTTCCGCCACCATCAAATTACCTTACGAAGGTTGCTGGAGTATTTTCGCACGTTCCACATACAATCCGCGAGACATTGATTCGGTTGCTGTGCAGGTTACCGAGGACGCGAGCATGTTTGGCTGTGAGAAAGACTATAGACCATCTGGAAGCTACTCCTTCCCAATCAATCCCAGCCAACGATGGCCCGTATCCGTAGAGCTGGACATTCCCAAACCACCACGGCTTGGTGAGCCAGCCCAACTAACTTGGTCTCTCAATTCGATTCGGGACATAGATGGAGTTATCAGCGAGGTACAATTCTACCGGATGGAGGGGACAAACTGGGTAAGAGTGCCAGCGGAGGACATGCTATTAGAGGGCGACTTAAGTTGGAAAGGCTCTCTGAAGAAAGGTAATATCGTTGATTTCTCGGCGACTGTTAAATTCCCACGAGAAGGTGACTGGGGAATAAGTGCCATCGCCGATTCCTATGCAGAGCAGGAGCCTATAAACGCCTCCTCTGGTCTATTTTTACATGTTGAGAAGGACAAAAGCAGATGGGGATGGACCGAGCCTCACGAGAAACCATTCGACGGACCACCAGCTCCACCTGAAAATCCCAGATAGTCATCAAGGGAAGGTTGAATAATGAGTAGTAGATTTGTATCGATTTTAGTAACTATATGCCTAACTATTGTTTTATGTTTGTCGGCATCTATTGGTGTCAATCAGGCATTTGCTTATCAGACTCAACCGGAAAGTTTAGGCTATGGAAATATGCCTCAGAGCCCGGGGAATCTGACTATATACGGACGGTGGCTGTACCCCGACAGGGATGGTGGCAATGTGTCAGCCAAATATTGTTTTGTATGGGTATACACCGATACTAATGAATGGTTAGCCTGGGACTATACCGATGACTCTGGATACTTCATAATTGGTCCCTTCGCTAATCCCGGGACGAAGATAAAGGTCAAGATATACACGGCTTGACAGCAGGTGTATAATTCTGTTAAGAGCATCAACGACAAACGCATAGGCATTAGCGTATTAGTGGGGGCATTGACGCAGCGTCTGTGAGGGGGTCACTGGGACGCTGCTGAGCCAGTAGTGAAACCGACCACTTAGGTGGTCGGTTTTTGTTTCTAATAATAAACCTTAAAATAGTGGAGTTCGTTATAGCAATTAGTTTTGGAATCTCATTCCCGAGGGGAAAACCGTCCCAGAAATGGTCGAATTATACTCAAAGCAGCCGATTGTGGAATATGCCCACCCAAACTATATTGATCACTGTGCCTGGACGCCTAATTCGAGAATTGTCATAGAGCCTGTTGAGGGCTATGTAGGTTGCGATATTGCTATTAACGGCACTGGTTTTGGTGCAGACAAAGAATTGACTATCAAATATGATAATGTGAATGTGACTACTAATCTGATTACTGATGCTAAAGGCAGCCTTCAAGCGAATCTTAAAGCTCCCAAAAGTCCGAGTGGTAAGCATAATATAGTCGCTATTGATACTGGTGGTGCTTCAGCCTCGGGCGTTTTTATCATGGAAGCAACTTCACCATCATTGCCACAGATTGTATCGCCAAAGGATGGAAGTAGGGTGGGCTTTT